>Ga0169931_10004920_pt1 | contig 20590 bp, 17 predicted proteins | sample Kivu_15m_20L_FD_129675 | JGI IMG/M metagenome (GOLD analysis project Ga0169931, IMG submission 129675) | Freshwater microbial communities from Lake Kivu, Western Province, Rwanda to study Microbial Dark Matter (Phase II) - Kivu_15m_20L... | ecosystem: Environmental > Aquatic > Freshwater > Lake... | reverse complement strand
TCTTGCGACTTGGGGCCCGGTATTGCGGTCACCACTCTGCGTTCCTGGGGGATGCCCGCCCCGCTAACCCCGTGTCTCGCTATGGTGGGGTCCTCGGCGGTTTTTGCAGGTGTTTCGGTCATCATGTGTACTATCCTTTTTCGGGTGACCCGTGCACCCATGCCCCACGTCATAGGGCGGGTTTTGGTTCGTAGACTACTGATGATTTCTCCGCACCGTAGATGCGGCGGATACGCTCAACCCTTATGCTGTTTATCAACGAAAATTCCAAAAAGATCAGGATGCTAACCTCCGTGACCCGGCAGGTGAACGCGCTGGAAGAGTCGGTGTCCGCGATGACCCCGGAACAGATGTTGGCCGCCACCGCGGATCTACGCTCCGCCCTGGTCAGCGGGGAGTCGTCTTTGGATGCCTCTCTTCCCATGGCCTACGCCCTCGTGCGCGAGGCGGTCAAGAGGGTTCTCGGTATGCGCGCCTACGACGTACAGATCATGGGTGCGGTGGCTTTGCATTCCGGGCACGTCTGCGAGATGGCGACCGGGGAGGGCAAGACGATCGTGGCCGCCTTCCCCGCCTATTTGAACGCCTTGACGGGTGACGGCGTGCACGTGGTCACCGTGAACGGTTACCTGGCCGCCAGGGACAGCGAACAGATAGGACGCGTCCACGCGTACCTGGGACTTTCCACCGGTCTGGTGAGCGATGGTCTGGCCCCGAATTCCGAGGACCGCCGTCGCGAGTACGCCAAGGACATAACCTACGGGACGACCAGCGAGTTCGGCTTCGACTATCTCAGGGATAACATGGTCCTGCGTCTGGAGGACAAGGTGCAAAGGGGGCTGAATTTCGCCATCGTCGACGAGGTGGATTCTATCCTCATCGACGAGGCGCGTACCCCCCTGATCATCTCCAGCGCTGACCAAGACGCCGAGGACCTGTACCTCCGGTACGCCGAACTGGTTGCTTCCTTCGCGCAGGACGACGTCCGGGTGTTCGCAGACAAGAAGGTGGTCAACGTTTCCGAGTCGGGCGCCAGGATGGTTGAGGAGCGGTTCGGTTTGGACAATCTCTACGACGGCACCAATCCGCAGCACATTCACCATCTGTCGGTGGCCATGTACGCCAGGTTCATCCTGGAGAACGGAGTGGACTACATAGTTTCCGGCGACGAAGTTCTAATAGTTGACGAGTTCACGGGCAGGGCCCTCCCCGGTAGGCGCTGGAGTGACGGCCGGCATCAGGCCGTGGAGGCCAAGGAGGGGGTGCCCGTGGTCAGGGAGTCCAGCACCATGGCCACTGTCAGCATACAGGCCTACTACAAGATGTACCGCAAGCTTGCGGGTATGACCGGGACCGCGGCCGCGGCCGCCGCGGAATTCTTCAACGTCTACGATCTGCCCGTCGTCTCGATCCCGCCAAACAGGCCGTGTGTGCGCCGGGATCTCAAGGACAGGATCTATGCGACCTATGACGCCAAGATAAGCGCCGTGTGCGACATCGTTTCCCAGCGCCGCCGGGCAGGTCAACCGGTTTTGATAGGTACTTCAAGCGTGGAGGAGAGCGAGCAGATCAGCAAGGTTCTCTCGGGGATGGGCGAGGCGCACAAGGTGCTCAACGCCAGGGATCATCACAGGGAGGCGAGCATAATCGCCCAGGCAGGCAGGTGGGGTGAGGTCACTGTGGCCACCAACATGGCCGGCCGCGGGGTGGACATCCTACTGGGCGGCAACGTTGATTTTCTCACGGAGTTGTCCTATTCCACCTGGCTCAAGGGCACCGACACTTCCTCGATGTCCCAGGAGGTTCTCCAGGACGTCCATTCACAGATACGCAGGCAGCACGCGGATCTTTGCGCGCGCGACGCCGAGCAGATCCGGGATCTCGGAGGGCTGCTGGTGGTGGGTATTTCGAAGAACACCAGTCAGAGGATAGACCGTCAGCTCAGGGGACGCGCCGGCCGCCAAGGCGATCCGGGGGAGACCCAGTTCCACGTTTCCCTGGAGGACAAACTTATGCAGGTGTACGCCAAGTCGGGGGTCGCCGACCTGTTAGAAAAAAACTCTTCTTCCGGGCTGCTTGAGGGGGTCTTGGCCACCCGTCTGGTGGACCGGGCCCAGAACGGGGCGGAGATGGCTAACTCTAAGGTGCGGGAGGATCTGGTCAAGTACGATGCGGTGTTCGTGGACCAGCGTCTGGAGGTGTACCGTAACCGGGATTCCGTACTTTCGGCCTCCGCCGCGGAGATGTTGTCGCTGACCGAAACTTGTCTGGATACTTTTTTCGATCTGCTTGTCTCCGCAGAGGAGATGCCGCAGGTGGACGACGGGCTCGCCGCTCGTATCGGGGTGGATTTCACAGGTTACGGTGAGTTGCGCGACAACGTATGGGACGAGGAGGACATGCGTCGAGAGAAGGAGCGTGCCATCGCCGCCGCCCTGCTGAAACTCGGCGGCGTCCCGGCGTCCGAGGTGACGGAGGTCCAGAGGACGACGTATCTTTCCGCCCTGGATGGTTTGTGGCGTCAGCATCTCGGTGACCTGGCTCATCTCAGGGAAGGCATCCATCTCAGGGCCCTTGGGCAGAAGGATCCCTTGGGGGAGTGGCAGAAGGAGGCCTATCACCTGTTCGCAGATTTCGGTTCCGCTGTGCATGTTCACTACGTTAGTAGTTTGTTCACCGTTCTTTTTCCGGAAAAAACGCCGCCTTTGACGTGATGTCGTTGCGATCCGTTCAATGCCGACAATCTTGGGTTTATAGTTTTTGCGGCAACGGTATAGAGAACAGTCCCCCAATAAAAAGAAAGAAGGAGGCGCCTCGTGCCACCATTTAAGAACAAACCTGCGCGCAAGAGCGAAACAGATTCAGCGATATCGCTGTTTAAGAGCGGTACCCGCAACCTGTTGATACCTCTATTTGAGGCCCGCAACGTGTATTTCAATCATCCGCTTGATCGCACGTCGGTCAGAATCTCGACCCAGAGTGGCCCGCAGTGGGACGCGATGGTGACCGAGGTCAAGAACCTCGGGCTTCTGCCTCGCCTAGCCGAAGAGCTGGACGAATTGGCACTCAGCATTCCCGCTGATGCCGAGAAGTGGGCGGCAATCGCCGCCGCATTTCGTCTCGCCAACGCGGCAGATTTGCCGGCGAAGAAGGACGAAAACCAAGAGTAAAAACCGGTGTTCCGGTTCCCCCGACATCGCAAGGTGTCGGGGGTTTTTTTGACCCTGTCGCGATTGCCTCAATGGTCGATGCGGTAACAGTGAATAATGGTTGTGAAACTATCAAAAAGGAGGCATCCCATGCCTACGTACAGCAACTTAAATAAGATGTATCTTCTGCTTTTGGAGAACGGGGGTGGCGCGCTATCCCCGAACATCCAGCGCAAGATATGCGACTACGCGCTATCCAGCCGCGACACCGCCCTGCTCAAGCGCTTGGCGGAGTACCCGGGTTTGACCAAAGAAGTGGACAATCTCCTGGCCCGCGAAAACGATCTGGTCGTACTCGTCGCCTGGGCTTCCAGGAAGGACAGGGATCCCGTGGATCTGGAGAAGCGCCTCCTCAGGGAGAAGCGTGTAAACGCCCTGCTGCCCCTGGCTTCCTCAACTGGCCTGGATCAGAAAGTTTACTCTACGGTGGCGCGCATAGATTCGATCCATCTCACCGGTGCATTGGCGGGCAACCCGTCTGTCGCCGACGATTTGCGCAAGAGAAAACTGGTGGAGTACGCCAAACACCTGCCTCGCGGCGGGTCCAACCCGCACGTCGCCACGCTCAAAAAGATGGTGGAGAACGGCTCGAGTCCGGAAAGTCAGGCTTCGTTTTATGAGGCCATCGCCATGACCAGCAACGTCGCCCCCTATCTGGAGGCCTGCCTGAACAGCAAAGTTATCTCGTCTGCGGCGATCGATTCCATACTCGAGAGAATACCCGCCATCTACGCGATGTCCGGGGAGTCGCTCGATCGTCACACCGCTAAGTTCTTCCATGTTCTTGTCACCGTCCAACTCAACCCGACGCAGCACAAGAGCCTGCTCGCAGGCGTGGAGAAAGTAGTGGATTCGATCAAAAGTTCGTGGCGGGTCAGACCGTATCAGGATATCCTCGAGACGATTAAGTACTCGGACGCAGAATACGATTTCGTGTACGAACGGTTCGTGTCCTGTCAGGATGCAAACGAATCGGCCTTGCTCCTGGACGAACTCAAGCACAGGGTGTCATCCCGCGGCGCTGGTTCGTCTCAATCTGCCTCCATACGGCACAACGAGATGGCGCGCATGGTGCGCGCCGTGGCATCCCACAGGTATCTGCCGGCGGCTAAAACGCTGGCCTACACCTCGGAGATGACGGAGTCCGAACTGAAGGACCTGCTGGCGCGCATGGAAGCCGACAACGACATGGAGAACATGGTCGCCTTGTTGGACGCGGTGCGTGCACCGGAGAGGATTCTCTACGGCTCGCGCGACCCGCACGCCCTCGTAAAGGCGTATGTCGCCCAACGAGAAAGCAAGGGGTTCCCCAACCCGTTGTGGCTGGCTTCATGCGGACCTATGGTCAAGGACGCCGATCTCGCCTACGCTTCACTGTCCTACGAGCATCTGCTCGTATGCATGGTTAGGAACCTGGAACTTCGCGCCATGGTCACCGCCGAGATGGAGAAGCACCTGGTTTCCCAGGAAATGTGGGAGGTTTTCCACACTCTTGCCAAGGATTTCACCGGCAAGTTGTCTCAACTCTTGAAGGTAGCCGTGAATATCCGGTAATAGTCATATACGGGAGCCCGGTCGAAAGACCGGGCTTTTGTGTTTGTCCGCCTCGTCGTACCTGTCTCGGGCGCACAGAGAGGCGTCAGAGTTCGAAATAGTGGAGGTAGTTCGTCCTAGTCGCAGGCGATCTCTGCCCGGATCCCCAGAGAGGTGGTGGCGGACCTGTCGGCGTTCTGCATGCCCTCTATCAATAGGGCTACGTTGGCCAGACCCGAGAGGTCCCTGCTGACGAGAGACACTTCCAGTTGGGATCCCGCCGCCAGGGACGAATCCAGGCTTTCCTGGAATTTCTTCAGTGCGTCGGGGTCGGTTATGTAGTTGCCTGAGGACTCCCTGTACGCTTTTACTTTGTCTAGGATTTTGTTTACTTCTTTCATGGCCAACTCCAGGTCGGTTTCCACCCACGTGCGGACGTTGTCCATCAGGTAGCAGGAGGCGTTTCTCAGGTCCTTCCCGATGTTCTCCTCGTAGCGCAAACCCTCAGCACTGACCTCGGATCCCGCCTGGGTGTTCCCGCTCATCTCCCCGCCTTGCATGTTTCCGTCGTTTCCGCTCATCTCCCCGCCTTGCATGTTTCCGTCGTTTCCGCTCATCTCCCCGCCTTGCATGTTTCCGTCGTTCTGGGTTGTCTGGGGCTTGTTGGTCTCCGCGCTGGTATCCGGGCTGCTGTTTGAGCATCCGGCCAGGAGGGCTGCCGTCAGGATGGCTGTCGCGAGTTTTGTGGCGTTATGTTTGCAGATTGTAGTCATGCGCTTTACGGTCCCCACCCGTATTCTGTTGGCATGCAACCGGGTTTAGTGACGGACAATCCGGGCGCCTAATCCGGGGCGGCTCCGGGTTCGCGCATGGTCCGTGCGCGCAAAAAATCAACGGTCTCCGCACCCCCGTGTTCGATGACTGACATTGCGTGAAACGATCGCACGATAGTAGGTGTGTCTGGTCAAGACCAAAAAACCCAGGTAGTTTTAGACACCTCTACTCTTTTATCCGATCCCGAGGCTCTGACGGGTTTTCCCGGACAGGATGTGGTCCTGCCTTTGACGGTCATAGAGGAACTGGATTCCGCCAAATCCCGCGTCGACGCGCAGGGTGCGGCAGCCCGTCGGGTGATCCGGTATCTGGAAACAAGCCGCCTGGCCGCCGGCGGGGATCTGCAGACCAAGGTAGCGACGGGTCACAACTCCACCCTGCGTATAGAGCTCAACGGCCACAAATCCAAGAGCGTACAGGCCCTGGGTCTGAGTCTCGACCGCAATGACAACCGGATAATCGCCGCGGCACTCTCCCTGATGTCGCCCGGTACCCGGGTTCGTCTTGTGAGCGTGGACGTGAATATGCGGGTCAAAGCCGCCGCCCTCGGCCTTACCGCGGAAGATTGGCAGCCTGCCGGGACATCGCCTTCAAGGATTCACGGCTGGCACTCCATGCAGTCCACCCCGGAGGACATAGACACGCTCTACGGTCAGGGGAAATTGGCGCTGCCAGAGGGTTGCGTTGCCGTCTTAAACGAGTTCGTGGTACTGCAGGCCGGTTCTTCCTCTGCGCTCTGCGTTTGTACCGGCGATTTTTTGGAGAAGGTCGGATCCCCTTCTCCTTGGGGTGTTTCGCCGCGCAACAAGGAACAGATTTTCGCCCTGCACCTCCTGCTGGACCAGTCCATACCCATAGTAGGGTTGTCCGGTTCCGCGGGTACCGGCAAGACCATCCTGTCTCTCGCAGCGGGTCTAGAGCAGGTGATCGAACCGCAGTCGCGCGTCTACGAAAGACTCATAATACTGCGCCCGGTGGTACCGGTGGGCCGGCAAGAACTTGGCTATCTACCGGGTACGCTCGAGGAGAAACTGGGACCTTGGTTTGATACGGTGGTGGATGCAACGGTGGCCTTGAGCGATAGTTTGTCCCATCCGCAGGCCAAGGACAGACTGGCGATGTGGGTCCAGCAAGGAAGGCTCAGTATGGAGACCGTGACCTATTTGCGCGGCCGCAGCCTCAACAAGTCTTACATCATAGTCGACGAGGCACAGAATTTGGAAAGATTGACTCTGAAAACGATCCTGACCCGCGTAGGTGAGGGCAGCAAGGTGGTGTTCCTCGGGGATACTTCCCAGATAGACAACCCCTACGTCTCCTCGGATACTAACGCCCTCTCTATACTGATGGAGAAGTTCAAGGGTCAGTCGATGTTCGGCGGGCTCACCTTGACCAAGGGGGAGAGGTCCAAGGTCGCCTCGCTTACAGGAACCATACTTTGATCCGTTGTTTGCTTCAAATGCGCGTCGGGTAAATGCTCGCCGCATAGTGCACGCCGCAAACTCCCGTGCAAGTAGCCGACACTCAAGCGTGTCTCAACTGGATCCCTCGATAGTGGGGTGTTCTTAGTTGCGGTCGTGGATGGGCTGCCTATAGTAAATCTCAGTACCGTTGTACGACGGAGGCAACAATGTTCACAGTAGATGAGATACGCGAGGGGGACAAGTGTCCTTATTGTATGGAACCCGCCATAGTGTTCGGTAGTTCGTACGCCGTTCAGTGCCCGGGTTGTCAGGCGGATCTGTGCAACTCCGAGTATCTCGACCCCGATTCCGCCGAGACCTTGTGCCTGGTGGACGCGGACGGGTATGCGGACGTGCTGGAGGGGCTCTAAGACGGTTGCCGGGGTATGTTTTCCGGCTCCGGTCACGACCGGATTCCGGCAGACAGCCCGCTCAGCGCTCTCTATGCCGGGGCTAAACACCGGACAACCCCAGAATGAGTGGATACGTGGCCGGAGCCGACGTTCCGACGCATCTGGGGTGCCGTATCGACATGTAGTGTCGACTCTAGAGGCTCGCCTTGAATACGCAACTCTAGTCTCACCGCATAACGCAGTGTTTTGGCCGGAGTTACCGGCCCCCCGTTTGAGGGTCTCCAGGTAACTAGCCTGGAGTCAAGGTTACGCCCGCCAAACCTTATGGTTTCGGCCGCGACGCAAGCAGTCTACTTTCTGCCTGTATTCTGCACCGTTGCCGCCGCCGACCCCTCCTCAAGTTTTCGGATCCTCCGCGACTCCCCGGTTCCCCGGGTGTTGTCCCCTTCACGGGCCCCTTCTGCTCCAGGTATGCCGAAAACCCGTACAGGATAACAGTATGGCCTGCGACTCGTTTAGCGCAAGGAGAAAGCATTATATGGCAAGGGCAGTAGGTATAGATCTCGGTACGACCAACTCGGTTGTGGCCGTACTGGAAGGCGGCACGGCGGTGGTCATCCCTAACAGCGAGGGCGGCCGTACGACCCCCAGCGTCGTGGCGTTCTCTAAGACGGGGGATGTCCTGGTCGGCGAGGTGGCCAAACGCCAAACCATAACCAACATAGACAGGACTTTCGTCAGCATCAAGCGCAAGATGGGTTCCGACTGGGTCAGCGCCGAGGTGGACTCCAAGAAGTACACTCCGCAGGAGATCAGCGCACGTATCCTCATGAAACTGAAACGCGACGCGGAAGCCCACCTTGGTGACAAGGTGACGCACGCGGTCATCACCGTCCCCGCCTATTTCAACGACGCTCAGCGCACCGCCACCAAGGAGGCCGGCATGATAGCCGGTTTGGAGGTCATGCGCATAGTCAACGAGCCGACCGCCGCCGCCCTAGCGTACGGCCTGGATAACAAAAATCGCGACGAGACGGTGCTGGTTTTCGATCTCGGCGGCGGAACTTTCGATGTCAGCATCCTGGAGATAGGCGACGGGGTCTACGAGGTCAAGAGCACACACGGCGACACCCATCTCGGCGGTGACGACTGGGACGCGGCTGTGGTGTCTTGGCTTGTTGCCGATTTCAAGGCGGCCCACGGGATAGATCTGAGTACCGACGCCATGGCCTCTCAGCGACTCAAGGAAGCCGCGGAGAAGGCGAAGATCGAATTGTCGCAAAGCCAGCAGACCAGCATAAACTTGCCGTTCATCACCGCAACTAGCCAAGGTCCTCTCCATCTGGACGTGATGTTGTCGCGTTCCAAGTTCCAGGAACTCACCTCCGACCTGTTGAAGAAACTTTCCGCTCCTCTGCAGCAGGCCGTCACCGACGCCGGGGTGTCCTTGTCCGAACTGGATCACGTTGTTCTAGTCGGCGGCTCCACCCGCATGCCAGCGGTCCACGAACTGGTACGAAATTTCACGGGCAAGGAACCCAACAGGAGCGTCAATCCGGACGAAGTAGTGGCCTTGGGCGCCGCGGTTCAGGCCGGTGTCCTGCGGGGGGACGTCAGGGACGTTCTTCTTCTCGATGTAACCCCTCTGTCGCTCGGTATAGAAACCAAGGGCGGAGTCATGACCAAGTTGATAGGGCGCAACACCACCATTCCTACCCGCCGCTCGGAGATGTTCTCCACAGCGGAGGACATGCAGCCTGCGGTGGAGATCCACGTCCTCCAGGGCGAGCGCGAGATGGCCAGCGACAACAAGACTCTCGGTAAGTTCCAGCTCGTGGACCTGCCGCCCGCCCCGCGCGGCGTACCCCAGATCGAGGTCACCTTCGACATCGACGCCAACGGCATCGTGCATGTGTCCGCCAAGGATCGGGCAACCGACAAGGAGCAGTCCGTCACGATTTCGGGGCAGTCCTCCCTTTCCAAAGAGGAGATAGAGGGCATGGTGCGCGACGCCGAGACACACGCCAAGGAGGATGCCGCCAACCGTGCCGCCGCCGAGGTGCGCAACAAGGCCGACTCGCTGGTGTACCAGACCGAGAAGGTCCTGCGCGAGCAGGGCGGGAAGGTCTCGGACGATGAGCGCAACGAGGTAGAGAAGCCTCTAGGGGAACTGAAGACGGCCCTCTCCGGAAACGACGTGGACGCGATCCGCGCGGCAACCGATAGGCTGATGTCCGCCAGCCAGGCGTTCAGTCAAAAACTCTATGACGCGGCGTCACGCGACGCCGCGTCCGGCACCTCGGCCGCGCCGGGTGCCGGCATCAGCGACGCGGAGATCGTCGACGGGGAAATCGTCGACGAAAAGTGACACGTTCCGGCGGATGGTAGGGCATGGTTGACGACACCCGCAACACCGACCAGGACGACCTCGTCGACCCGGATCCGCTGACCGTCGTATCCAGGGAACGCGACGATTTCAGGGATCTGGCCGTGCGTTTGCAGGCCGACTTCGAGAATTTCCGCAAGCGTGCCGCCTCCCAGATGCTGGACGACGTCGACCGGGCTACCGGCAAGGTCGTCGAGTCTCTTCTGCCCGTGCTGGACGCCTGCCAGGCAGGGTCCGCGCACGGCGCGCCGGGGGTGGACCCGGTGTACGCGGCCCTCCTGACCTCCCTGCAGAGACAGGGTCTGGAGGTCCTGAGCCCGCAGGGGGAACCTTTCGATCCGGCCACCGCCGATGCGGTGCTCCATGAACCCGGGGATGGCGACGGTCCGGTGGTGGTCGAGGTGCTGCGCACCGGGTACCTGTGGAAAGGTCGCGTATTGCGACCAGCGGTCGTTCGGGTAAAAGGCTGAGGACGGGGGGGACGATCGTAGTATGGTTGCTCACCGGGAATGGTTCGAGAAGGATTACTACGCCGTGCTCGGCATCGCACAGAACGCTTCGGCCAAGGACGTCACCAAGGCCTACCGTAAACTCGCACGCCAGTACCATCCCGACGCCAATCCCGACAACGCCGTAGCCGAGGAGAGATTCAAGGAGATAGCGGCGGCCTACGATGTTCTCGGTGACGCAGACCGTCGCCGTGAATACGACCAGGTGCGGAGCCTGGGATCCGGGGCGTTCGGCGTCCCGGGCAGCGGTTCCTTCCGTTTCGATGCGGGCGACCCGGACGTTTCCGGGGGTTTATCCGATCTGTTCGGTCGGGTTTTCTCCGGCGCCCGCCGCTCCGGCGTCTCAAGCTCGCAGAGGGGTTCAGACCTGGAGACGGTCATGCTGCTGGATTTCGTGGACGCGGTGAAAGGCAGAACGACGACCCTGCGTATCGAGGCCGCTGCGGTATGTTCGACCTGCAACGGCTCGGGTTCGCGCCCGGGCACGTTTCCCAAGCAATGCTCGCGGTGCTCGGGCCGGGGCGTAACCGAAGTAAACCAGGGCGGCTTCGCGTTCTCCCTTCCTTGCGCGCAGTGCTCCGGTCGCGGTGCGGTGATCGAACATCCGTGCACCACCTGCACGGGCAACGGCACGGAGATGCGCCAACGAGAACTCAATGTACGGGTGCCCGCCGGCGTGGCGGACGGAGCGCGTATACGCGTCAAGGGTCGTGGCGCGCCCGGTCGTAACGGCGGCCCGTCGGGGGATCTGTATGTGGTCTGCAGGGTCTCCCCTCATCCGGTGTTCTCGCGGGAGGACGCAAATCTGCTCGTACGTCTGCCCGTTTCTTTCGTCACCGCCGCCCTGGGAGCCGACGTACAGGTTCCCGTACTTGAGGGCGGGCACGTCACCCTCCGTTTACCGCCTGGTACGCAGCCGGGTAGTCGGCATCGTGTCAAAGGCAGGGGCGTACACGCCGGCCGGGCCAGCGGGGATCTGATCGTCACCGTTGATGTGGTAGTGCCTACAAATTTGACTGAAAGTCAGAAAAAAATGCTAATCGAGTTCGACCGGGAGGATACATGATAGATCCGCGTACTTGGACAGTTAAGACAGGGGAAGCCGTGGCGGAATCCGTGCAGAACGCCGCCCTGTCGGGCCACGCTGAGGTCACCGCGCATCACGTTCTCTCCACGATTCTTAGACAGGAAGGCACTATCGTTGCGTCGATGCTGGACAGCGCAGGGGTGGCCGTCACCGCCGTTTTAGGCAGATGCTCGGCAGCCCTCACCAAGATACCCGCGACCAAGGGGGGTCCCGAGCCCCGTCCCAGTCGGGAGTTGGTCGCGGTGTTCGCCGCCGCCTCTGAGATGCGGAAGGATTTGCGCGACGAGTACCTTTCGGTTGAGGTTCTGGTCTGCGCCATGCACGAGATTGTCGGGGTATCACGCGAAGATCTGCTGACCGCCCTTAAAAAGGTCCGCGGTTCGCATCGGGTCACCTCTCAGAATCCCGAGAGCCAGTTTCAGGCCTTAGAAAAATACGGGGTAGACCTTACCGCCCGTGCCCGTGCCGGCAAGATGGACCCGGTCATCGGCAGGGACGAGGAGATCCGTCGCGTGGTGCAGGTGCTCTCCCGTCGCACTAAGAACAATCCGATTCTCATAGGTGAACCCGGGGTCGGCAAGACGGCCATCGTGGAGGGTCTCGCCCAGCGTATCGCCTCGGGTGACGTGCCCGAGGGTTTGAAGACCAAGCGCCTGGTGTCCCTGGATTTGGCGGCGATGCTGGCGGGCGCCAAGTACCGTGGAGAGTTCGAGGAGCGTTTGAAGGCGGTGCTCAAGGAAGTGGTGGACGCGGGCGGCGAGATCATCACTTTCGTGGACGAAACCCACACCCTCGTCGGTGCGGGAGGCGCCGAAGGGGCGATGGACGCCGGAAATATGGTCAAGCCCATGTTGTCTCGCGGCGAGCTGCGCATGATAGGCGCCACGACCCTCGATGAGTACCGTAAACGCATCGAGGCGGACGCCGCGCTCGAACGCCGGTTTCAGCAGGTTTACGTTGGCGAACCGACCGTCGAGGACACCATCGGCATCCTCCGCGGCCTCAAAGAGCGTTACGAGGTGCACCACGGCGTGCGCATCCAGGACAACGCCCTAGTCACCGCCGCGGTACTATCCAATCGCTACCTGACCAATCGCTTCCTGCCCGACAAGGCGATCGATCTCGTGGACGAGGCGGCCAGCAAGTTGCGCATAGAGATAGATTCCATGCCGACCGAGATAGACGTCGTGGATCGTCGTATCCTCCAGATGCAGATAGAGAAAGTGGCCCTGTCCAAGGAGACCGACTCCGCCAGCAAGGAGCGTCTGTCGCACATCCAGACCGAGTTGACGGAACTACAGGACCGGTCCTCGGACCTCAAGAAGCGCTGGGGGGCGGAGAAGCAGGCCATCGGTGAGGTGCGCTCCCTCAAGGAGGATCTCGATTCCCTGCGCCAGCAAGCCGAACGGGAAACTGATCTGGAGAAGAAGGCTGAACTGATCTATGGGCGCATCCCCGATCTAGAGCGCCGCATCACTTTGGCGACCTCGGGCAATGCCGCCGCGACGGGTCCCGGTCCAATCGAGCAGCGGATGTTGAAAGAAGAAGTCGACGCCGAGGATATCGCGGAGGTGGTTGCCAAGTGGACGGGGATACCGGTAACCCGCCTGATGGAGGGGGAGGTGCATAAACTGGTGCACCTTGAGGAGTTGTTGCACCGGAGGGTAGTTGGGCAGGATCCCGCGGTTGCCGTGGTGGCCAAGGCCATACGTCGCAGTCGCGCGGGGCTCTCCGACCCCAATCGCCCCATAGGTTCGTTCATATTCCTGGGACCGACGGGCGTCGGGAAGACCGAGTTGGCGCGCTCTCTCGCCGCATTCCTGTTCGACGACGACAAGGCCATGGTGCGTATCGACATGGGCGAGTATTCCGAGAAGCATTCGGTCAGCCGCCTGGTCGGTGCGCCACCGGGATATGTCGGTTACGACGAGGGCGGGCAGTTGACCGAGGCGGTCCGGCGCCGCCCGTACAGCGTGGTGTTGCTCGACGAAATCGAGAAGGCGCACCCCGAGGTGTTCAACGCGTTGCTGCAGGTCCTCGACGACGGTCGCCTCACCGACGGTCAGGGCCGCACGGTCGATTTCACCAACACCGTGCTGATCATGACCAGCAACCTGCCTGTCGAACCGATTGAGTATTTCAAGCCAGAGTTCGTGAACCGCATAGACGAGATCGTCCGTTTTGCGGCTCTCACCCGCGAGGACATGGGGGCTGTCGCGGAGATCCAGTTGCAGCAACTCATCGACCGGTTGGCGGAGCGCCGCATCACTTTGGCGGTGACTCCCGCCGCCCGGCTCGCGCTCGCCGCCCGCGGCTACGACCCGAATTTCGGCGCCAGGCCCCTTAAGCGACTGATCCAAAAGGTCATCGCCGATCCCGCCTCGCTGTTGCTTCTGGAGGGCAAGGTGTCGGAGTCCGAGGGGGGTTCTACGATACTAGTGGACATGGTTGACGGGGAATTCAAAGTCGGGCCATCCGCCGCCGGGTCGCCGTTCTAAAGCCGTACATTCGGGGCTAGTCGTAGCCCGTTTGTTTCCTGAAAACAAGAAACGGAGGCCTTTCGGCCTCCGTTCAAGTTTTTAAGGGTCTGTGGTACTATAACCGTACTGACGCATTCAACAGTTGACCGAAACTTCCGGTCCAATCGTGGGCCAGATCGTAGAATGATTCCCAATTAGCGGGATCCCCGCCCATGGCGTCCACGATCATCTGGTTTACCAGATCCAGACTCTTCGCGAGTCTGATGTTGCTCATGTACTCCCAAGGTGTAATCTCGTAGATTTCTCTTGAGGGTTTGGCTGATAATACGCCGTTGAGTTTTCGCAGGAAGTCTTGCTTACCGCGGTAGACCCACATGTTCTCGTTTTGACGTTTAGTCGCGTCATCGAGCAGTCGTGTCAGGATGTTCACCGTCTCCGCGTCGCTCGGGGCCACGATGGACCACGCTTCTTCGGGCACCGAAACGATGTCTTGTTTGATCACCATGTCCGCCAGTAGGTCCGCGCTAGGATTGATGGTCAAAGCGCAGCACAGGTCGACACCGGTGGAGGTGCACAGTATGGTGTACACGTCCGTATCCGGTAAGGCGTAGAATTCCCGGCAGCTCAGGACGTGTATCAGGGAGTTCCTGTACTCGCTGCGCATAGCACCCACGGTCTCGCCATCCTCTATGAGTTTGGTGAGTTTCCGCACGGCACCCGCGAGGGTTTTTCCTTTACTGTTCTTCGCCTTCACGGCCGCCTTGTTTGGTGCGCTCAGAGTGTAGTCGGGTGTGTACCCCACCGTTTTACTGAGATGCCCCAGGAACTGGTCGCTGCCGTTCACGAAGGTGAGATCGATCCAGTTTTTCGCCAAAAACGCGCGAACCTCGTTGACGTGATGTTCGCTGGGTCTCAGGGAGGGATCGAGGGTCTGCACAAGCAGCGTAGCCGCCCGAGTCAGGGAAGCTTGTTGTTCCCACGGGTTGGTGTCGCCGTAGTATGAGTTGCCCGGGCGTATTTTCTTTATGGAGGAATCCGCTACGGATTTGAACCATTTTAGCAGTGTCGGCGTGTACGCATGATAGTCGGCCGGTACCTTGTCGTCAAGGGAGAAGGATGCCATGTATACGGTCTTCTCGTTGTCGATCAGGCATTTTGCCAGGGTTTGGAAGTCCTCCGCCGATCTGCGTAGGGCCTTGTCTATATTGTCCATGCGGTTGCCTTGCAATCCGTCGTGATTTTCAGCCAGTAAGTTCAACGCCTCCACAAGGGTTTGAGTGTGGGAGATGGAACTGTTCAAAATGCCTCTGGCGAGGATTTTGGTTGGCTTCACGGCTAATTGCGCCGCAATCGCGTCCAGCACCTCCGGGTCGGTCTCCGCCAGGTTGCACACGCTGACAAATACCTTGGACCGTTTTTCCTTCTTCAAGAGTTCACCGCGACCGGTCGTCTCCTCCCTGTTGAGGTAGGAGCAACGCACGGTTTCGACGCTGATCTCCCTGGCTTTGGCGAGGCACGACTTCGGTAGGTAGTCGAAGGTCGTGAGAATGCGGACCAACGTTGCGTAGTCACTGCGTCTCTGAGCGAGGTCCCAAAGGGCTTCGACGAGAATGTCGGCATTGGTGCCCGCTTTTACCGGGATTTTTTTGCCTAGCTTGTTCTCGAATTCGACGAGCTCCCGGTCATATCTGGCTTTCAAATCCTCGTACTGGCGGTAGGCCGCGTCGTCCTGGATGTATCCTGTTCTGCACGACTCTTTGCTGAGGTCGTACAGGTAACTTGTTTGTATTCTGCGAGTCATGTGTCACGACCCTTTCTTTGCTGTTTTTTGTGGGTTCTTGCTTGTTTACTGTAGGCGCGTACGCGCCGGGGAAATTCGCAGGCGTCCTGCTGCGGGTCGTTTAGTTCCAATATTTGGCTTTGCTGCCCACCACCCACCGGACTCCTCCGCGCGGGTCTTCCACGTCCCCGGGTGTTCTTGGTATCAGGTGCACGTGGGCGTGCGGCACGGTCTGACCGGCATCCTTTCCTATGTTTACCCCTATGTTCCAGTTTCTCTGGTCCGGTTTTCTGCTCAGGCGCGCATCGTATTCCCGGATCATTTTCAAGGAAACTTGGTGTATTCTTACGCATTCATCCTCTCGAAGTTCCAGCAAACTGGACACGTGTCTGTTGGGGGTGACCAGCATGTGCCCGTCGGCGACCGGGTACAGGTCGTAACGCACCGAGACCAGATCATCGGCGTATAGATCCCCCTTCTCACAGAAAGGGCATGGTTTCGTCATGGTGCCCCCGCACCGCCAGCAAGAGGTTTTCTCGGGCGTATCCGCATGGATGGTACGGTTCCTTTGTCGCGGCAAGCGGGTCCGGATACCAGTTGTCTGATTGGTGATATTTGCCTGTTGCATCCTGCTTGAATCCGGTCTCAGGTTCGTTACGGTTCTATATACGTCGGAAGTCAAAACTTCCGCCGGGGTTTCCGGTAAACATCGGAAATCGAAAACAAGCTAGGCCGCGTTTTCCGGCAATTATGTCAACCACAAGGAGACAAAAATCATGCTTAAGTCAGTAATCAAGGGATTCTCCCTTCTCGAACTCGTAGTCGTTTTGGCGGTTATGGGTACCCTCGCAGCTGTTGCCGTCCCGGTATTCAGCGCTGTGACAGACAACTCGTCCAGCGGCGCTCTTCAGTCGTCCGCCGACGCGTTGGTCAAGGCCGGAAACGGTAACGCACAATCCGACTCCGCTAATCCGGGTCGTGGCGTTTCGATTTCCGACATCGACATCAGCGGATCCAACGACGCCGTTCTTGCAGCCGGAGTGATCACAGTGTACGGTCAGAAGGACCAGTGCATCCAGATCTCCGTCTCGGGCTCCAACAGCGACGCTAAGTTCGTGACGTCGGACGTAAAGGCCTCCAGCGCGGTTCAACGCGACGCTGACGGAAACGTCACATCTGGCACCTGCGCCTAATTCCTGACTGGACAACTTCGGTTGTCTAGATCAAACCAGAAGTCCCCGCTCTCGCAAGAGGGCGGGGACTTCTGGCGTTACGGCCCGGATTCCCTGGGAGGATCACTAAACGTCCGGTGCATCCTGCTTGAATCCGGTCCCAGGTGCGTTACGGTTCTATATACGTCGGAAGTCAAAACTTCCGCCGGGGTTTCCGGTAAACAGCGGGAACCGTATTTGAGTTGTACGGTGTCCACATCGGCGCCGGGGCGGGGTGTTACATGGTTTCGGTTATCAGGAGAACGGGATTCTCCCTTCTCGAACTCGTAGTCGTTTTGGCGTTTATGGGTACCCTCGCAGCTGTTGCCGTCCCTGTGCTGGGTACCGTTACGGATAACTCGTCGGCTGGTGCCCTTCAGTCGTCCGTTGACGGGCTGATCAAGGCCGCCAACGGCAAAGCCCAGTCGGACGTAGAGAACCCCGGTCGCGGCATGACCATAAACGACATCGACATAAGTGGGTACCCCAACGCCAGACTGGATCAGGCTAGACAGACCGTGACGATTTTCGGTCAAAAGGACCAGTGCATCCAGATCTCCGTCACGGGCACCAAGTCCGAAGCGCGGCTGGTCAAGTCATCGGTCAAGGAGTCACGCAGTGTAATGAAAAACGAGTCTACGGGCAAGGTTACTTCGGGTACTTGCAGCTAGGTCCGCCAAAGTCGGCAACCGACCGTCCGACTCGATGCTTCGCTCTCAGGCCAGAAGTTTGCAGGTCTCTATCAGGGACGCCGAGGAGTCCGGGTAGTCGTCCGCCAATTTCAATACAATGTCCCGCACCACTTCGTCTTGCGGCAGCACTTGTCGCAGGGCTTCCCCGTACTTTACTCCTACGATGGCCCGCGCGGGTATCAGGTGCATGTTTCGCGATAGTAGGAATTTTTCAAGCAACCTGTACGGTCCGCCCCATACGCGCAGGCTCGCGGCCGACAAGAGGATACGGTCGATCGATCTGCGTAACGTCATCCCGTCCGCTGCGGCCGCCAGGTATCGTCGCGCCGACACGGAGAATGGTCTGCTCGCGAGATACGTGCCGCTTTGCAGTAGCAGGGATCCGACGACACCCTGGGAGGACAGGTATAGGTACGCGGGCAGGACAGCCAGTAGGAATGCGCGGCTGGCGTGCAGGTAGATGACCGCGGGCAGGAGTCTCAGTACGCGCAGTCTGACCGCCGCCCTGGGGCCGAGTTCCTGGGCGTCCTGACTGACGAAAGATGCCTTGATCCCCGCCCGCATCTCCTTGGGGCTTTCCACCAGATACTCGTCTTCGTGCAGGTAGTCCGTTGTAGTGTACGCTACGGAGGTTCGCACCGCCGCGACTTTTTGTCTGCACAGGGACCCGGTTAGGGCGGTGAGTGGCCCGTAGATGCGTGCTGAGAGCATAGGTTTTTACAATGACCGGCCGGGCGTTTCCGGCATACGTTTCCCGGTGATCGCCACGCCTTCTCTCGTGGGCCGCCACCATATGCTGGTTTTAGGGCCGCGGCGTTAACAGTAATGTCTAGTTTTACCAAACGCAAAAAGAAAGGACAACCATGTCCAGCAACAAAGTAAGCATTTTTTCGTCGGTTTCCTCTCCGGAGGCCGCGATGTATCTGCACCTGCTTGAAACGGGTACGGATTCACTGGGTACCATTCAGTGGTTCACCGTGGATACCCCGCACTCGGGGCTGATCCTGCATTACGGCCAGAGCTGCCGAAATTACTCCCGCGCACTTGCCGGCCTCCCGGTTGCTGCCTCGCGTGCTCCCCACAAGGAGGTCAGGGTCAGCCTTCAGGCCGCCGAAGAGGGCGGGAGGATGTTCACGGTATGCACGGAGTGCGGCCCCGCGGCAATCCGCGGCGACGAAGGTCGCCAGCTTGGGCATCGCCTGTACAGAGGTGTTATGCACCTTCACCAAGCCGAGCAGGTCCGCAAGGATCTCTACGCCCACTATCCCTCCATCGGGAAGAGCATAGTTTCGGTGATGTTAAAGCAGGACATCGAGAGCATACTCTGCGCCTCGCCGTCGCTGCTGCCGGATTCGAGTGCACGCACCCTGGACATTCTCAGGTCAGCTGCATCGGCGAATTCCGTGAACGTCGACAAGTACAACCGCGATTTGGTGTGCCTGTCGGTCGTGGAGACGCTAAAAACCCAGACCCGTTTCGACGTGGACGTCGCCGCTCTCTGCGGGGTGTCCGATGCGGAAACGACACGCGGACTCAGGGCCGCTTGGAACAACTGGACCAAAGACGGCCGGCAGGCGGGGTTGAACAAATCCTTCCAAGACTGGCTTTCCGTGATCGCCTCCGGTAATCACATCTGTCCCGACGTCTCGGCTTACGCACAATCGCATTCCGACGAATTTCTGTCTTCGATAGGCGTAAGTAGGGAGACTATGTTAAAAATAGTCGCCAACTGGACCCGAGAGTACGGTCGTCTGCGTTCTACTGGGGGCATGGAGTACGTCGCCATCTACGGCGTCTCCCGTTACCATCAGTCGGTCCCCAGAGCGCTCAGTGATATAGCGCCTCATAGGGCGCTGCTTCACTCGTCGAAGGGGTTTTTCGGCTACGGCGCCATGCCCAGAGTAACGGCGTTATATCTTAGCAGCAAAGTGTCCGACCGTTCAAGGTCGCCGCACATCCTGCCGCTGGGTATACCCTACGATCCGCTTCTTCGCGTCGACGATACCGTGCTAGACACGGCTTTCGCCCTGTTTACGGGCGGGGAAGGGATGTTTAAGGACAACGCAAAAGAGTCGCTGCTCGCAGCGATGCGTCTGTGAATCTTGAAGAGCGTGGCCGCCGAAAGGCGGCCACGTTCGTTTTCCGGGACCGGTCTTCGCCCGCTTCCGGGATGCATGCACGAGCCCAAGCGGTCCACACAGATAACCGCATGGCTGTGGATTCCTGTTCGCCAAAAAACGTGACCAAGGTTCTAAAAAAACTGAAGTACAAGGTTTCCGGTCGCCAGGGAGTGCGTCGTAGCACCGTGAAAGCCAAGGGTGTTGGCACGACTAGGACAGGCGAGAAGGTTAGGCATACCCTGGTCCTGGAGTTGATGCGGGACACCGATGGGCTCTGGAAACCCTTACCGGACGAAGGCACAGTGAGCTCCTGGGACTTGAGCAGGTCCTATCTGGTTTCTTTCACGGAAGAAGAGAAGTGCACCACCCGCAAGCTCGTGAAGTCGCGCGAGGACGTTGAGTACGTGCTCGCCAAGATGGGCACCCAGCCTGATCCTGGCATGTTCGACTGACACGCGTCAACGGAGGTGTTTGGTTTCTAGCCGCCGGGTTGACGGGGGTGCTACCAGGGTTTCGCGTATGCCGGGATCGCGCTACGCGTCATAGTATGCATATGGTTGTGTGTCCGGTTACGAAACAGGTTCCAAGGCGCAGCACGCCGGCTTTGGGGGAATTTTTTCAGGTTTAACGGGCCGGTAGCTCAGTGGTTAGAGCAGGGCACTCATAATGCCTTGGTGGTGGGTTCGATACCCACCCGGCCCACCAAGGGGTATGCACATAAGTCCATGCCGAACATGCACATAACTCCCGGTTCGATGATCCTTGTGGTCCTCAAGTCGGGAGTTTTGACGTTTGTAGATTCCCTCAGTCTCAAGTAGCCGGTTCTACGTATCTTGACCAGATAGGCAATCAAAGAACGGTGGTCTGACATGGACACCAGATCAATGAACTTTCTGACCAGATACAAGGGTTTCACGGTCGCCGTTGCCTTCG
>Ga0169931_10004917_pt1 | contig 20597 bp, 19 predicted proteins | sample Kivu_15m_20L_FD_129675 | JGI IMG/M metagenome (GOLD analysis project Ga0169931, IMG submission 129675) | Freshwater microbial communities from Lake Kivu, Western Province, Rwanda to study Microbial Dark Matter (Phase II) - Kivu_15m_20L... | ecosystem: Environmental > Aquatic > Freshwater > Lake... | reverse complement strand
GGGGAACATCTGCGTCAACTCCGCTGGGTTGAGCCGGGCCGACGGTCTGTTGCCACTGTGGCGACGGATCCGGCAGGGCTGAACAAACATGCCATGGCATTCGATGGTTGAGATCGAAGGACACGGGCCGCCGTGTATTGGGGCAGGTGGCGCGAGGCAAGCAATGGAGGCCTATGCCATTGGCGTCTGGCGACATTCCCAATCCACTTCCCTGGATTGTTGACGCACAGATGGCGTTGTTCAGAGAGCAGTTGGCGAAAATTCTGGAAAAATTTTGCGTGAAAATATGGGTGCGGTGGTGCGTATGTGCTGGGATTTTAGTGTTTTTTTACCGCGAAGACGCGAAGGACGCGAAGGATTTTTTGTTTTGATTTTTGGCGAGCCGTGCGCGGGAGTGGATGGGTTCTGGCTGTGGCGGGAGGCCAGAAGTTCACCACGAAGACGCGAAGGGTAAGGCAAAACCGCTTGGGAAACCGGGGCTGGCGTGGCACGGGCGGCTTGCCCGGGTTTGGGAGTGGCGGGAATTGAAACCCAGGGCGATGCCCTGGGCTAAGGCGTATAACCCCTGCAGGGTTGGGGGACTGGTGAGCGGGCAACGATTTACCAGTAGTTGTACGCCGATGCTTTGGGCGAGACGGTCTTGTCCGTCCGGCGAAAAACTTTTTTTGAACGTCTGTTAGCCTTGTTGTTTTTCGGAATCACAAGGAGAGTGGTCGATGCGGAGGAAGCGAGACATCCGACATGAGGCGCAGTGGCGGGAGATTATTTCCGGCCACCCGTGCAGCGGTCAGGCGGTGCGGGCCTACTGCAAGGCGCCTCACGTCACGGCAAGATTGACCCTGCCTGTAACGAAGGGGGAGCATTAAAAAAGTCTGGGGTGTTCTTTCGATTATCAACCTGGCCTTCCTATGCACCACTAGCCTGCAATCTCGGGGAAACCCATTTCTTTTCGAGCCGGCTGAAGGCCCCTTGGGCAAGGATGGCCATGGCGGCGGCCGGGACCGCACCCTGAAGAATCAAGGGGATGCTGGAAAGGCGGATACCGGTCAGGATCGGGGCACCGTAACCTCCCGCACCGATCAACGCGCCAATGGTGGCGGTCCCCACATTGATCACGGCGGCGGTCTTGATTCCGGAGAGGATGGAGGGCAGGGCCAGGGGCAATTCCACAAGCCTGAGACGGGCCCAGGGTCCTAGTCCCAAAACCTCAGCCGATTCACGGGTTGAGGATGGGATTTGTCGAAGGCCACCGTAGGTGTTTCGGACGATAGGGAGCAAGCTGTAGAAGAACAATGCGGCGATGGCGGGCACGGCGCCCAGACCGAACAGGGGGATCATGAACACCAGAAGCGCCATGGAGGGCAAGGTCTGGATGATGCTGACCACGCCCAGGACGACACGGGCGACCCGTTCGTTTCTGGCCGAGACAACGCCCATGGGAACAGCGATCAAGATCGCGAGTGCCAATGAGACGGCAACCAGGAAAACATGTTCGAGGGTAGTCCGCGCCAGTCTTTCACCGGTCCGGCGCCATTCCGCAGCCTGTGACATGGAAGGCAACGCCAGCCCCATGGCCAGTTTGTTGTTGAGAAACTCGCCCGCGACATAGGTCTCACTTTTGCCATCCAGTCGAACCCTGGCGTTCATGGCGGACATTTCCGCCGGGTCAACCAGTCCCTGCACCTTGAGAAGGGCCTTGGCGGCATCCGGAGCCCGTTCCACCAAGTCGGAACGCATCAGCAAAACCGCCTGATATTTGGGGAAGAAGCCCAAATCATCCTCCAAGACCCGCAAATTGAAAAACCGGATCTCGGCGTCGGTGGTGTACAGGTCAGTGACCTGGATGGAGTCATGGACCAGGCCCCTGTAAGCAAGATTGTGATCCATGGCGCGAACGCGTTTGGGTCGCAGGGCATAGGTGTTGGCCAATTGATGCCATCCATCCCGGCGTTCCATGAACTCATCGCTCAAGCCGAACAGTAGATCAGGATGCCTTTTCAGGTCACTGATGGAGCGGATGTCCAGTCGGATGGCATGGTCCTCCCGCATGCCCAAGGCATAGGTGTTGTTGAAGCCGATCCTCCCGGACATCAGCACCTTTTGTTTGGCAAGAGCGCTCCGCATAGCCTCCTCGGTTTCCAGGTTGGCCCCCTGGGATTGGGATTTCGCGAGAATCTCCTCCCGGATGGTACCGGTGTAATCGATGTAGGCATCGATCTCGCCGGCCAACAGGGCGTTCCAGAGGATTTGGGTGCCTCCGAGTTCCGCCACATGCACCACACGAGCTCCGGCATGGCGGCCCAGGTGGGACAGCAACTCCCCCAACACGACCGATTCCGTGAAGGCTTTTGAGCCAATCCTCAGAATCGGTCCGTCTGAGGGAGAAGATTGGTCGGAGGCACTGACTTCCCGCCCGAAAAGGAAAGGGGCCATGGCCAGGAGGAGGGCTGCCAGCCATTGGGTTATGGAAAGACGGCTTTTCATGGAATTGGGCCTTTGCTGTGGTGCCAGTTGAGCCACCTTAAACCTGGGGAATACGTTGAGCCCGGATAAACCGGGTGACATAGTCATTGGCGGGATGGTGGATGAGATCTTCCAGGGTGCCATGTTGGATAATCTCTCCTTCCGCCAACATCAGGACCTGATCCCCGAAGAAGCCAGCTTCACCCATGTCATGGGTCACCATGATGGAGGTTTTGGAAAGTGTCCGGATGATTTTCAGCAGGTCCTCCTGGAGTTCAAAACGCACCATCGGGTCCAGGGCGCCCATGGGTTCATCAAACAACAGGACCGGAGGATCGAGCATCAAGGCGCGCATGATGCCAACCCGCTGGCGTTGGCCTCCTGACATCTGGGCGGGGTAGCGGTTCAAGGCGGAGGCGGGAAGGCGTGTCAGGTCGGACAATTCCTCGACGCGGGCCTGGCAGGTCGGCCGGTCCCAGCCGAGATGATTTGCCATCAGGGTGATGTTTTCAAATGCGGTGAGGTGAGGGAACAGGCCCCCCTCCTGGATGACATAGCCCATTTTGCGACGCATCGGCAAAAGGGTTTGGCCTGACATCGTTTCGCCATCAAAGCGGACGATTCCCGAATCGGGTTGAAGCAAGCCGACAAGGATCCGCAGGATGGTGCTTTTACCGCAACCGCTCGGCCCGATCAGGACTGTCGATTTTCCAACCGGAAACTCGACAGTCGTCGGTTTCAGGACCTGTGTTTGGCCGAAAGATTTCGAAACATTTTCCAAAGAAAACATCAGTTTTCCCCCGATTCAAAGGTGCCGATCGGCCCAGTCGCATGGGCATCGTGTTCGGCATTGAGTTCGTCGAGCATTTGCTGCACCCGCGCCTGCATTTCGGCCGTGAGGGCAGAGGGGTCCGCTTTCTTTTCCCTGCCCCTTGGCAGGGGGATAGGGCGGTCGAAACGGACGACCACCCTCTTTGGGCCGCGCACGCCGGGATAAGGGGCTCCGAGAACATCCTCCTCCAGCTTGTCGAGCGTCTCGGCAACGCGTTCGATGCTGGGTTTGCCGGTCATGTAGTCTCCCGGGTAGGAGTACAGTTGTGTGACAAAGAACATGGTGTCCATGTCGGCCCCCAGTTGGTCCTTTGAGGCATCCGTCTGGTCGTCGCCGGTTTCGGACTGTCGCTGAATAATCCTGCGGCGGACCTCCTTCACCCTTTCGGGGAGCAGGCCAGTGCCCAGGGGGATGCCGTAACGCGCCTCGACGCGGGCGAGAAGATCGTTGGCCAGGGACCGGATCCGGTCGGGAAGCGTTCCGCGCCTGGTGGTTTTGAAATGTTCCATTTCTTTCAGGGAAAGGAGGCCTTCCGCAAGCCATAGAATCCGGTCGGTGACCGAATCCTCTTTCTTGGGCTGCCAGTACAGGCGCCGCTCAAGTATCGACAAAGTTTGCAGCATTTTTGGGGAGGGATCCCGGAGGTACCAGCGCTTGATGGCGACCGGGACAACGCAGACCTGGCGTTCCGCCTTTTTGGCGGCCATCAGGGCGATGGAAGCAGCGCCATCCCGGAAAGGGGTGACACAATCATTGGTGTGATAGACATCCCCCTCGGGGAATATTACCAGGGGGTGGGGCCTTTGCTGCAGGATGTCGATGGCGGTTTTCATGGCCTGCATGTCGGTGCCTTCCCGGTTGACACTGAAGGATCCGCAGCGCTGCAGGGAGATGCGATTGAACCAATTGCTTTGCTGGAAGACTTGCCAGGCTGTCATGAAGTAGAAGGGGCAGGAGATATGGCGGGCCGCCTCGAGCAAGCAGTAGGAATCCCAATGGAACGAATGGTTGGGGGTGAGCAAGACGCCTACTTTTTGTTCGAGAGGAGCCCGCAGGTGCTCAAGGCCCCTCAGTTCCACACTGGCGATGCCCTGATCGCGGAGGGCTTTGCGGCGCAGGAAATCAACGCAGTAGAACCACCAGGGTGTCATTTTGGGTGGCCAGTGCTTGTCGGGCGACCGGTAGGGCTGGATGTTCATGGGTGTGAATCCGGCTCCCGAATCGCAAAGGCAATGGGTTTCAACCAGCGAATTGTTAAATCAGTTCCTTGTGATCGGTAAAACGGTTGGTGCCATGGCTGGTCCATCCGGGCGGGGTGTCCGTGGCGCGGCCGGTAGCGGTTGTGGTCGCATGGTTTCAGGTGAGCTCCCACTGACACCCCAGCAGACCGTCTGAATCAAACATCCAAAATGGGTAGATGTTCCGGGTTTTGTCCAACGTCATCAGCCACAAGGACTTTTTGCCATCCGGATGGCTGTGCTCGCGGGAAAGGATGTAGGTCCCTTTCAATACAGGGCGGGTGGTTTCCTGGACGGTGAATTTGGCGCCCGCAGGGGCGCCATTTACAGGTTTCACTTCCCCGGCAGTTTTCCAGACCCCGATGAAATGGAAGAACATCGTGTCCTGACTGATCGTTTGAGCGCCGGCGGCGGGGTTGAGGCAGAGGGTTACGGCCATTCCCATCAACAGGGTGCTGAAAGTGCGCATGGGATCAGCTCCTTCCTTCATTAAAAAAATGATGCGCATATATCCACAAACCAACGCGTAAATAGTTCAGGAAACCAAACATGTGGTGGCCTTATCCCTGTTGAAGAGCCATCCCAGCACGCAGTGGGTGGGCAGGTAGATAACGAGCGGCAGGGCGACCAGAAGCAAGGCGAAGAAGGTGTTTGGCGGCATCCATTTCTGGGGTTCGGTGTCGCTCATGCCGTAGACATAGTTGATGTTGACGGGCAGGTTGGGTTTGGCGGCTGGAGCCGGGGGAGCGGGCATGCAGAAGTAGCAGACGGCCAGCAGGGCCCAGGCGAGGAAGGTCCATCCCGCCAGGGCGCGCCGGTCGTAGCCGAGGCGGCAGACCATGTAGACGAGGAGGATGGGCAGCCAGAAGTGGAAGAAGGAAAGGCCGCGGGCGAACAGGGTGTATTTGGTGTCGAACATGTAGGCGGTCATGCCGACGGGGTGCATGCCGATAAAGCCGCCGAGGAAGTCGACCATCCACAGCAGTTGCGGCATGAGGATTCCCACCGCCGCCATGGAAGCCCAGAGGGCATCTTCCCTCCAGATGGCCACCAGGGTCATCAACAGCGCGACATCGCAGAAGTAGAGGAAGTTGGTGGGACCGTACTCCTTCAGGTAGACCGGGACCAGCAGCGCCACGAAAGCGGTGTAGAGGCATTTGAGCCACAGGGGGATTCTGCTGGTTCCCTGGGGACCGACCGGGGGCTCGATACTCGTCACGGTATCCATGGTTACTCCTCGCCTTCCGTTTTCATTGATTCGTCTGGATTTGATCCATCCATTCTGGCGGCTGCCTGGGCCAGGCTGGCCAGCAAAACGGCACCCAGTACCAGGAGGATGATGCCGAATACCCAAGGCTGGAAATAGGAAGTTCCAGGGGCGTTTTCCCCAGAACCATGGGCATGGTCGGAGGATGGATCCGGGAAGACTTCTTCCCGACTTTCGGGCGTGGCCGGTGTTTCCAGCGGGCTTGGTGGCCCCAAGGTTGCCGGGGACGGGGGAGCGCCGAGGGCCAGGGTGGCATCTATTCCGGAAGTGTCGAACGCCGGACCGCGAGCCCTTTGGTCTCCGTATTCCATCCGGTAAGCCTGACCGGGGCTGGCCATGAACAGGATCTCAACCCGGGGGACGAGGAGCCTCAAGCTGGTGGCCTGAATGGGCGGGCTATCCATATTGGAGACCACCAATCGCATGGTACCATGGCGGGTTTCCGGAAAGGTGAGCCGGGTGGATTCCTGGGTGTCGCCCTGGAATGACAACCGGCTCAACATTCCGGACGCCACCGTTTTCCACCCCTTGGCCCCTCGGACCTTGTCGGGAATCTCTAGGCGGACGGATCGGCGGAAACTGCCTTCCGCCCCGGCCAGTTCGACCCCGACCAACGGGCGATAATCGGTCTCGAACTGGTAAACGGTTTCCCGTGCCACCGGGTCCTGCCGGATGGTCAAACCGCGCGCCGGGACGAGATCCCAGGTCGGCTGATCGTTGTCGAGGGATTCGGCAGTGCCGGTGAATTCAATCCGGTCGACGCGGAAGGGCCGAGTGGTGACCTGAAGGCGCTCCAGGTTGGGTTTGCCCGAACGCCGGACGAGTTCCCGGAGTGCCGATTCCTGGCGATCGGTGGGATTGTCGATGGTGACCTTGAATTGGCGGTACTGGCCGGCATCAAACCGGATCGCATCGACCCGGAAATCGGCCAGGCTGCTGTAATCGGCGATCACCCCCTCCGCCAGGACGCCGGGCTTGTTGTCGTTGCCAATCCCCTCCACCAGGACCCGCTTCTCGAAATCCCTCAGGGGGGTGAGGATCCGGAGGGAATATGGGCGGGGCTGGCCGGGGCGAAGGCGGAGGACCAGGGAGAAGCCTCCCCCCGGGACAGGCCCGGCTGAAACGGTTTCACCCTGGAAATCGGTGGCAACCAGCCTGGCGCGGGTCTGGGTCGGCCGGCGCACCAGCAGGGATTCCGGATCGCCTGAGGCTGTTTTCACCCGGATATCGGACTGGTCCCCCTTGCCATGGCGGAAGGCGTGGGTGTCCAGTTCGACGGCCACCAGGGTGGGTTGGGTCACCTGGGGGACCCGGATGGCCCGAGCCCAGGAGTTGTCCGCCCCATGGTCCTGCCCGGGGGACAGGGTTGCCAAACGCATCGCAAGCAGGAGAAGGTTCATTGGTTCTGCCCCTCCAGTCCCAGGCCTTCTGAGCTGATGGATTTTTGGTGCCGCAGGTAGAGGAACGACCCGGAAAGAAGCAGGACCCCCAGCACCATGAAGGCTCCCACGCGGTAGAGGGTTTCCGCACCGCTGAGGTCGAGGAGAAACACCTTGCCGGTGACCAGGGCAAAGAGCAGCAGGCCGGCGTAGCGTGCCCAGCGGTTGTGGCGGCGGATGCCCCACAGCAGCAAGCCGAGGCCGTAGAGGGTCCACAGGATTGAGACAGCCCCTTGCCTGAAGGCGTCCATCGCGAGGACATGGAGCAGGTTGACCGTCTCGGTGGTGAGGATCAGCAGCGTCAGTGCCAGGGATGTGACCATCACCAGCGCGGGGGCGTCTTTCTGGCCCTTCCTGTCGAGGTAACCGCCCAGCGCCAACAGGAAGGCGGTGAAGGCGGCGAAATCCACCAGCCTGGACACGGAACCCAGCGCGGACCAGGTGCTGTACAGCATGAAATCGGTGGAGGTGGTGAAGTGGGGGGCGAAGTCGAGGACCAGCAACTTCAAGCCCAGGGCCACGGCCAGGACCGTGGTGATGGACAGGGTGGCGGATGCGCCGATCCAGCAGGCACCCCGTTTCATGACCAGGACGGCGAAGGCGAGTCCCAACAGCGTGAGGGAGGTCATGTGGAATTCGGGGCAGAACTGTTTGGTGGTCTGGCCTATTTCCATGCCGAGGTAGACGAGGGTCAGCAGGGAACCGAGGGCCCCCGTGACGAGGCGGATGGTGCCGCGGTGGATACGGTCGGGAACATCATGGTCCGGCGGTATGAGGGCCGCGCGCTCCCGCTCATCGCGGCCGAGCATCAGGCCGGCGGTGCACATGCCGAGCAAGGGCAGACCGTAACTGGCGAGCCGGCCCAGGAAATCCATCAGGATGTTCGCGGGGTGGGCCTGGTGCTGTTGGATCTCGAGGAGCCCGCGGCGGGGCAGATCGATGCCGGTGTAGCGGCCCATGACCACCAGGATGAGCAGGTAGGCGAGCTGGCGGATGAAGCCGCTGCCCAACTGGCGCGCCATCCAGGCCATGGCCACCGCCTGGATGGCCCACGCGGTGCTGAGCCAGACCCCGGACAGGTAGAGGGGCATGGCCATGGCCAGGAAGATCGCGGAGAGGGCCATGAAGGAAACCAGCATGGGCTTGTCATGGACGCGGAGGCGCAGGTAGGCGAAGGCGTGACCGGCGTAGAAGAAAGCCAGGGCCATGCTGCAGCCGGAGAGGATGGTCTTGTCCCACCCGAGGGAGGTCATCATGTGCCAGCCCATCAGGGAGCAGTAGGCGGCGTTGAGGTGGAGCGAGGCGAGTTCCACCGGGCCGGTTTTGCCACCCCGGCGCAGCTTGTGGAGGAAGGGCATGGTGGAGAACAGCAGGAAGTAAAGGCCCAGGAACCCCAGGGCGATCAGGCCATTGTCGGGGCTCCAGTTCCTGTGTATGCAGGCATGGAAGAGCAGGAAGTGGCAGAGGAAGGTGATGGACTTGACGATGGGCCAGTCGCGCAGGGTGGTGACGCCGAGGACGCCCGTGGCGATCACCAGCATGTAGGTGAAGACCGGCGCGAGGTCGGGGCTGGCGTGGAACATCAGGGGGGCGGCATAGCCGCCCAACACGGCCAGCACGGCCATGGAGGCGGTGTTGAACCGGACGGCGATGAACCCGGACAGCGCGGTGATGGCCGCCATGATGAAAAAGGCGGTGGCCTCATCGATCAGGCCGTAATAGGCCTGGGCCGCGTAGACGCAGAAGTAGAGGGTGGCGATGCCCGCCCCCATCAGGCCCTGGCCAAGGATGGCATATTTGCCGGCGAGGATCCGGGAGCCGCCCACGAGCATCGCCATGCCGGCGGCGGCGGCGGCCAGGACGCGGGCCTCGCGGGAGATCCAGTCCTGGTCGATGGAGTATTTGACAAAGAAGCCAATTCCCAGGAGCAGGACCGTGAGGCCGATGCGGAGCAGCCACTGGCTGGCGATGGCGAATTCCAGCGAGGCGCCCCCGGGCAAACTCTCGCTGCCGAACAGGATCCAGTTTTTCAGCCTGCGCATGGTCTCGGAGGCCTGACGATCGATGGCACCGGGTGGTGGGGTGGTTTTCGGGGGTGGCTCGCTGGGTGTGGCGATAACCGGGGGCGTGTCTTCCGGGCGGGTCATGGCGATCTCCTTGGGGCGAGGTTGAGGCAAGCGTGGAGAAGGTGACAGTGTCAACATTCGGGTGTGTTCCAGGGCCCCCGGCCCCGGCTGCGGGCGAGCAGGGCTGCGCCCATGAGCAACGGGGAGGCGAGCAGGAGGGCCTTGGCCCACCCGTGGGTGAATTGCCAGAAGCCCACCGCCAGGTAGAACAGGACCAGTTCCATGGCGCATCCTCCGGGTGGCGGCTGGAACACCAGCGCCGTACCATTCCTACCCCCTAATGTTGTCGGTGTCAACACCGGGATTCTTGAGGGATTCGCCGGGGAAGGCTGGGGGAGGGGTTTGGATCTGTTGACAATGTCAACAAACACCGGGAAAATGCGGGCATGAGCGACGCGAGGAAATCCGGGGGCGGCCGGGAAAAAAACGCCGGGCACTCGTACCACCATGGCGACCTGAGGCGGGCGCTGCTGGATGCCGCCATGCAGCTGGTAACGGCCCAGGGGGTGAGGGGTTTCACCCTGCGGGAGGCGGCCCGGGAGGCCGGGGTGTCGCACAACGCGCCCTACCGGCATTTCACCAGCCGGGCGGACATCTTGGTGGCGCTGGCCACCGAGGGGCAGCAGAAGCTTCTGGCGAGGATGGAGGCGGCGGTCGGGAAGGCTTCCAGCCAGCGGCAGCGCCTGGAGAAGTTGGCCGTCGCCTACCTGGAATTCGCCGCCACGGAGACGCCGTTGTTCCGGGTGATGTTCTCAGCGGATGTCAACGATGCCCAAACCCCCGAACTGGTTCAGGCCCAGGCGAACACCCTGGCCTGCTTTGAGCGGGAGGTCCGGTCCGGGGAGGGTTCGGGCCTGCTGAAGGCGGGGCAGGCGCATGCCTTCCTTCTGGCGGGTTGGTCGGCGATGCATGGCGCGGCGACCCTGCTGATCGACGGGGTTCTCGGGCGGACCGGCGGGGTGCCCCACCGGGCTCCCAGGAAGCTGGCCATGGACCTGATGGCCACCCTGTTCGAGGGGATGCTGAAGGAAACGGCCGGATAGGGACGGGAACCTTTCGCGTGCCTGGCAGGGACCGGGATGGAGCCTGTTGGCACGCGGTGCCCGAGATTGGCCTATTCTGGCGAGGCAGGTGCGGGAGCGTGTGGGCGGCTGGTGCTGACGGAAGGCAAGCTATTCACCACCAAGACGCGAAGGGCGCGAAGGGTTTTTGTTTTGTGTTTGGGCGAGTTGGTGGTTCGGTGAACGTCTGCATGCAAGCCGGCCGCAGGGGGCCGGCCCTAGGGAATTTAGGCCAGGGGGTTCTCGGTGCCCATGGCCTGGCGCAGGTGGTCGCAGGCGGCCTCGTACCAGCGGCATCCTGCGCGATGTCATCGACCTGGGTCCATTCGCGGACTTTGGGGAAGCGGCGGAGCATGCGGCCCGCCATCAGGCCGAATGACGGGGCAATGACGACCGGCTTGCCAACGACATTGCCGCAGGGTGCGGCCGGAAGCATCTAGCCAGTGGTAGCTGGAAATGACTTCGCGAGTGAGGCCATCGGATTTGCCGATGGTGGTCGCCCCGCCCCCATGGACTATCCGGCAGTGGCCGGTTTCCTCGCTCCAGAAAGCGGTGCCGGCGACGCCCTTTGTGGGCTGTGACTGGATGCCCTCGACCACGAAATAGCCGTTGCAGAACCAAGCGGACTTCTGGTGCGTGTGGTCTTTCGGCCCGGGGGTATAGGGATCCATGGGCCACAGATCAGGTTTCAGCCGAAATGGTCCCGCATTGAATGGACAGGCGGGGCAGCAATGGATATTGCCCCCCCGCCTTCCGTAACAGCATGGTGCGGAATCGGTTTATTATTCCCGGTCGTTCAGGCTCACCTTCAATCCTTTGGTGATCAAACGCTCCCGACCATCTGTCAAAAGCCTTCGTCCGGCGGCCACAGGCTTTGGTTACCGCAGCCTTTGCCCGAGAGAAAAAATCGGTCAATTTTTCTTGCGCTTATACCCTGAGAGTATGATGTTGGAGCCTGGCTTGCTTTCCAGCACGACGGGGCGGTTGTCTTTCTGGTTAAAAGCCATGCAAATAGTAAAAATTTTGCCATCTGCCTTGGCCAGCCATTTCACGGTTGCTTCCTTGCCATCTCCCAAGTCTCCGACAGTGTCCATGTGGATCAGCCCACCCTCAGCGGCGAGGTAAACAATTTTTTGAGGATCGGACAGCTTGTTATTATCCTTGCTGTACATCACTGGACCTTGGAACACGGTATTGGCCATAGCCGCACCATTGGGATTGGTATTCTTGCCCTGGCTTATCGTGGTTTTTCCGTTGGTGACCATGGTTTCCGCTTGCCATTCACCCTGAAGCTTCGCAAGCAGGGAATCATCAACCTTGCCTTTTGAGCCATTTTGCGGGGGTTGGGCAACTGCAGGAGCGCCAGCAGGTTTAGTCTCCTTGTTTCCGGCACCACAGCCGATCAGGTAAGCCAGGCCCAGAGTGAGTGCCATCAAAGCAGGAAATCTCATTTTAAATCCTTTCAAACAAACAGTTTTTGGGGACTTGGTTGTCCAGGCTCGATTGAGAGAGTCCAATAACCTGAGGCGCCAATTGCTTCATCAAGCGTATTCGGGATGCCGATTTAATGTGAAGCAGATGACCCTGACGGATCACACCGATGACGTACCGTTCAGTTGATATTCACCAATCTTATCCAAATGAAATAGGCGTACATCGTCTTTGTCAATGCCAATAGCATTTGACTTCACTGGCTACGGTTCGCCCCGGCGAAATGCGGGGACCTGACCAGTCGGCGATGCCTCGATGAACTTCCGACAATCCCGGCGGCGATTGTGGTAGAGCCGGGGCCGATCAGATCAAAAAGCAGGTGGGGCAGGCGCTTCAGTTTGGCATGGTAGATGACCCAGGACCAGGCGCCCCAGCAGTCGGTCTGCAAAAACGCGGAAACTGGCATAGAACAACTTCTTGACAACCGCACGGAGGCGCGTGGGATTGATTGCCAGCACTCAGCAGGTTTGCATGGGCTGAATGCTTTTTACACAATTGAATCCATCACTCATCCAAAGCAATCCATGGAAGCCGCCTGGGAACTAAGGACAAGGCTACCAGGATTGGTTTCGAAACCTTGCGATGAGGGAATTCCTTATCTTTTTCCTAAAAGGGCAACTTTATATGGGATATGTACCGAAGGTTGTGATTGTCGGTGGAGGGTTTGGCGGCCTTGCCGCGGCGCAGGCTTTGGCCCGTGAACCGGTAGATGTTGTCCTGGTGGATAGGACCAATTATCACCTTTTCCAGCCTTTGCTGTATCAAGTAGCCACCGGCGGCCTGTCCCCGGCGAATATCTCCATGCCGTTGCGCACAATACTACGCCGCCAGAATAATGCGAGAGTCCTTATGAGCGAGGTGATTGACTTCGACCTGGTAAATAACCGTGTCCTTGTCCGGGACGGGCAACCGTTGATGTTTGATTACCTGATCGTGGCTGCCGGTGCCGGGACATCCTATTTCAGGAACCCTGATTGGGAGATGTTGGCACCAGGACTCAAATCGATTGAGGACGCCAGGCAAATTCGCACGGAGGTGCTGACCGCATTTGAACGCGCGGAAAGGCTGGGTTTTCCACTCCCTCCCGGGGCGCTGGATTTTGTAGTGGTGGGTGGGGGGCCCACAGGTGTTGAAATGGCCGGGGCCATCGCCGAGTTGTCGCGACTCACGATGCGAGGTGAATTTCGGGCTATTCGCAGTGAACAGGCGCGGGTGATCCTGGTGGAGAACGGGCCCCGTGTGCTGGGCGCTTTCTCGCCGGAGAGCTCATCCCACGCCCTGGATTCTTTGCGCAAGCTGGGTGTCGAGGTGCGTTTGGATACCATGGTCAAGGATGTTGCGGCTCTTGAAGGGTATCCATCCCGCCTGGTCAAACTTGAAAAGGCTGGAGTTGTCGAGGAGATTCCCTGCGCCATGGTGGTGTGGGGTGCAGGCGTCCAGGCATCCGCACTGGCAGCGAAATTGGCAGCGAAGACCGGGCTAACATTGGACCGCGGGGGCCGCATCCCGGTTGGCCAGGACGGATCCATTTTGGGATTTCCCAACGTATTTGCAGTTGGGGATATGGCTGCTTTGGTTCCGGATGGGGCCGAGAGGGCTTTGCCTGGAGTGGCACCGGTGGCTCAGCAGCTTGCCCGCCATGTTGCCGGGGTCATTGGCGGGCGAGTTCGAGGTGAGCCGAACCCTGGACCTTTTGTCTACGTAGACCGTGGAAACATGGCTACTATTGGCCGAGCCGCCGCGGTGGCGGAAACCTTTGGCATGCGCCTGAAAGGGTTTCTGGCGTGGATGGCCTGGCTTTTTATCCATCTTCTGCTGTTGGTGGGCTTCCAAAACAGGCTGTTGGTTTTGACCCAATGGGCTGCCAATTACCTGACCTACAACCGGGCGGCCCGTTTGATCACCCCGTTGGCCAGCACCAATGGCAAAGACAAACCTCAGGTCAATACTTGATTGAGTTTGAAGCAACAGGGCGTTTGACCCCACTGTAACAGGAAGGCCCCGGGGAGGCTGCGGGGAGTCAAAGGGTGCTGGATCTCTTGGGATGATAGTAGGAACGTTCCATGAATTGGCGGAGCGATGGCGGTATCATCCCTTCCATACCCAAGACACTGGCCATTGCCCAACTATCCTGATCGGCACCGATAAAACCAAAGTTTTTCGGTGGCAGCAGAAAGGGATTCTGGTGTGGAGGGGTACGGCACCCTTGGTTAGTGGGATATCAACGCAACAGGGTGTGTTGATAACGACCGCCGCATTCCCCAGAATATACGCAACCATTGAAGCCCGAGGACAAGGCAATGCCAGCCCATGACCTGGAATTTGTGTTGCGTTTATACACGTCTGATGAGGACACCAAGTTACGGGACGATTGGAGGGCTGGGGTGGACCGGAAAATTTTTCCGGTTTCCCTGGAGGGAACGGAAAGAATATCCGCGATTTTCGAGTATCTGGTGACTGTCCGGGTCAAGGACGGATTCTTGTGGGAAAAAGGGGGAAATGACGACAAGGATCGGATCACCCGCCTTGTGGAGGATGGATGGGCGGGTGTTCGCTTCCAGAAGAAACAGAGGCAGGGGCAAACGCAAGAACACTCCCGTCAGATTTCGGGGCGGGTCCATGACCTGACAGTTGAGCCCGATGGTGAAGGTTTTGAACTGGTCACCTTCAAGATTCGTCCGGAGCTGGCCAAGCTGGGCCGCCTGAAAAGGACCCGTTCGATCCAGGATTCCGCCCAATGGCCGGAAGCGGTCATCGACAAGCTGTTGAAGGATGCGGGCATTTCCAGCTTCAAGCCCATCCTCTCGGGGTATTACGGGGCGAACCAGGAATACGACTTCCGGCTCCAGTACCGGGAGTCGGACCTGGAATTCCTATTGCGCGAATGCGCCCTGCATGGAGTGGCCTTTTTGTGGGATCATGATGATCCTCCGAATACCTCCGAATCGGACAAGCTCCTTAAAAGCAAAGTGATTTTCATAGATCATTTTGGCAAGCATGATAGAAGTCCCGATTCGGTTGGCGAGCCCGTCCTTGGCGCCCATTTCAAACTGCACTACACACCCGTGGTGGGCGATGGTGCGACGGGTGATCCCAACATGCTGACCAGGTGGCGGGTGACCCAGCAAGGAATCCCGGCCCCGGTGGAAGTTGCCGTTCGAGCGTATGACAACAACTACGCCTTGCCGCGAAGGTTAGGGACCTCAATAGTCAGTTTAAATTGCAGTCGCGAGGATTCCGCCGTCTCGCTTTGCTCGCTCAAAAGGCCGATCGAAGGTGATGCCATTGATTCATGGCTGGAGTGTCGGAAGAATTTAATCAGTGACGCTTCCCAGCTCGAAGAAACTGTCGTGGAAGCCTGGGGAGGACTTTTCTGCCGCCCAGGAAATACCGTTGAGGTGGATGGAGTCAGACTGGCAGGGAAGCCGGACCAAACCCGTTTGCGGGTCAGGCAGCAGCGGCTTCGGGCAATGGTTGACAAGAACGGGGATTGTTCCGTTGAAAGCACTCTGGAGCTGGTTCCCGAGGAGCGAAAGTGTCTGAGCCAATGGCCGCTTCCACCGAAGCCGATTGTCGCGGGTGTGGCCGGGGCACGGGTGCTGGGTGACAAGGAGGGCCATCCGGCGGTGATAGACGCATTCGGCCGTGTCCGGGTTTGCTTGCATGAAGAGCAGGCCGCACCCATGAATAACCCCGGCCTTAAGGTTTCGGAAGCCATGAAAAGCCGTGGCATGGCAGTGCGGGTGAGCCAGTTCTGGGCCGGCAAGGGTCATGGCGCTTATTTTCATCCACGAGCGGGGGCCGAGGTGCTGGTGGCTTTCGAGCATGGTGATCCGGACCGGCCGTACATCGTGGGCAGCTTATACAATGACATCAACCAGATTCCACACAATCCCAAGGATTTTCCGTGGTACTCCGGAATCCGCAGCAAAACAGAGCCGGGGAACGGCGACAAAAAAACGCTGCTGGGGGATGTGATGCACCACGAGATCTGCATGGTGGACGACCATGACCACCGTATCCTGTTGCTGCAGGCGGCGCGCACGCTGGTGAGCAACTACTTTTACCTGCGGGACAACAGCACGCGTGGTGCCAGACGGCACCGAGGCAACCTAGGGAATCTTTTTGAGACATAAAGCATTCCGGCAGGGAGGGAAAAGCCATGCCAATCTGGGGTTGGTCCGATCTGGATTCGATGTTGTCGGGGAAGCTGCCCATTGTTGGGAGCATCACTCCCCAATTGTCCGATGGGCACCAGGGTCGCGGAGCGGAGTATCCAAGCGAGCCAGAGGAAATCTGGGCGTTTGGGGACATGAGTGAAACCCTGCTGGGCGGTACCCGGACCAATCGCGTCATCGGCAACCGGGTGGAGGTTCTTTTAGATTGGACCGGGATCCTGACCGACCAGTTGCTTACTCGACCCTTTTTGAATGGCAACCGCGAAAGGACCAGCAAAGGTTGGGGCGGCAAAGTAGCTTCGTTATTTTTTGACAACTTGCTGACCTGGCTCGGGGGACTAGCGGCTGATTCGACCTTCCGTTTCGCGGTCCATAATGAGCATCAGTATTTTGGATCGAAGGTTTATTATTCCCGCAGGATGGGCAAGGTTTATGTTCCACCGGAATTCACCGTCCGGAACATGCGCAAACTGAACAGGGTGGCTTTCGTTTTCACCGGCCTTTTGTTCTGCCTGAGCGTCGCACGGGTTGTCCTGCTCCGTTTGAACCATTCGAGAAATCCCGAGACGGAGAGGGCCGAGCGCGACGGGGGGCCTATAGGCATTGTGATGGGTATCCTTGGTTTCCTATGCGACAACCTGCTGCTTGGACTGATTTCCTGGCTGGACAGGAACAGCGCCCTTTACGAAGGGCTGAAAAGCCAGGTCGATTACCTGGAAAATATATCCGCCCATTTCCAGCAGATAGAAGCCAATCACAAGTCTCCCAATCTGGAACGGGTTGACTTGGTGGACGACCAGGCTTGGGAGGAATCCCTGGAACTTGAGCCAGAGCCAGAGGAAGAAAGAGGGTGGGTAATCCCCAGAAGGAACGCCATCCATAGCCCGGCCATTATCCGGCCTATCATAAACCCCGCCAAATTCAACCCCTCATCACCCATGACCATGCTGGGCAATCTGGAGTTGATCCACCGGGCCAAGTCCTCGAGGGTGATCAGCGAATGGGAAGGTGTCAAACGGGATGCCGCCATCGACGCATACGATCTGAAGAACCTGTTTGCCACCAAGCCAAAGAAGGCAGGAGAAGGTGATCACCCTCCTGTCTAGAAATTGGGCATGGCTGGGTAGCCGTTTGCAATGATATTTCGAGGCCCCATTACTCCTGTGAAATCAAAGGGTTGACATGTCCACGAAAATTCACAACGAGCCGCTTTGCCAACACGCCGATGGGTTCACCTTCGTGGCCCAGACGGATGACATTCAATTCAGCTGCCTGCAGGCGGGCAAGAACTTCAGCGTGCTGGCTAAAAACTTTGAACTTGGATTCGGGGGGACCGGAATTTTTTTCGCCCATCAAAAGCCCAAGAATGAAGAAGAAGAGCTCGAGTACAAAGAGATCCTGTCACTGGCGGTCAATTCAGGCTTGATCGGGCTGGACGCAGCGAATGACGACAAGGGGCGTGTATCAGCCATGACGATTCACCCGGACCGCCTTTCCATGGCGGTTGGGAAAAAGGATGGCAGCCCTGTCGCCGTTCACCTTGAGGACAATAAGGCTCAACTTTTTGCGGGGCGTGAGGAGGAGGTCAAGCACAGCAAGGTGCAACTTACGGATGAATCACTTGAGATCAAAACTAGCAGGATCAAATTGTCCGCGGGAAACGCCGTGCTGGAAATGGAAAACGATCTGATACGGCTATACATCGGGGAAGAGAAGAACTTGGTGGTCCGTATGGATGGCAAATCCCGCAAGGTTGTGGTGGCTCAAGGATATGATGGTGGCTCTACCAGTACTGACAATCGCCTGGAAATCGGAGGCACCCAGGCTGGGATCGGATTTGGGGAGGGCTATTTTGGCATGAACCAAACCGGGTTTGTGGTTAATTCACCCAACTCGATCAACTTGGTTGCTGGGGGGTTCCTCGACATGAAGGCAGTGGGATTCAGCCTCGAATTCCAGGCCTACAACAAGGCCAAGTCTGCCATCCATGAGATCGGAACCTGATTGTAGGAACCGGGGTCAACCGACTTTCGTTTCCACCACTTTCTGGATAAAGCCATGTTTCAGCCCCTTGAATTGCCGGACCTGTCCCCGCTGGGAGAGATCATCCGTCAGGTTCGTGAAGAATTGTTGCGGGAAGCGGGTGAGGGGCATCCGCAGGAATTGACGGACTTGTTAACCGGTTTGGAGACAGAAATTGGGGCACAGCAAGTAGCCATGGAGGCCGTTGTGCCCGGGGAGCTGGCCCAGTTCAAGATAGACCATGACCAGGTGGCGGCGGAATTCAACAGTGCCCTGTCACGCCATTCGGAGCGGATACGGAAAGCCATACAGGATTCCGGCACGGAGGTGGTTCCAACGGGTGGGGACCTCGCAGGGGAGGGCCAGAGGCCAGCCGCTCAGGAATCCACTGAAACCCGCAAGTTCGACTTTTCTTCGGGCGCCGAGCTGGTGGTTGAACTGGTCAATCTAACGCCCCAGGTTTTTCCAGCCAAAAGCAAGGAAGCCTTACCCCGTTTCATGCGCACTTCGGGCAATATTTGGGAGAACTGGAACATGCGGGAGGCAGCGCGATCTGGTGGGCTGGAATGACGGGAGCCCCTCAGGTAAGCGAGCTACTTGATTTTCTTTGTCCTCAACCTGTCGACCAAGATAGCTACTGAAGGCGTTTCCTTGATGGGCCAAGCCTTGCCAGTTTTCAGCCAGTTCTCCCTGAGGGCGGTGAACTGGGCCTGCCAGTGCTCAGGGATGTTTTCCTCCCCATACAGCTTCTTGGGTTTGGTTTTGGCGAATGTGATGTGTTGCTTCCCAAGGCCATCCAGGTTTGGGGTAATTCCCGAAGGGCTGCTGGAAATGCCAGGGGAACTTTTTTGAGAAGAACTGGCATGGCCCAGTAAGCGTTCACCTTGCATAGGTCACACTGATTGAGGATTGGTGGGGCAGAGCCCTGAAGGAATCGCCTGGAGAGCATTGTGAACCCTTCGCGAAAGATTCCATTCATCCTTCTCGGGGAAAAAGCTGGTGGATCTTGCCGGGGAAATGTCGGTCACACGGGTGTACCGGGCGTCGCTGGAGCTGAAGGAGCCCTTTATCGGTGAGCAGTGGAGCGGAGGTTTTGCAAAGGCCCTGGAGCGGAACATCCCCGGCAAAAGGCTGTCGAAAGGACCGATTCTTGTGGTGCAGGGGACGGTGGACAATCTGGTGCACCCGGATGACACCCGGGCCCTGCTGCCGCGGGCAGTGGGCAGCGGGAACACCCTACAGGTGTCTTGGTACCAGGGGAAGGGGCACCGGGATGTGATCGAGCCGGCGAGGGCCGAGATTCTCGGGTGGTTTGATGACCGGCTGCAGTGCAAGCCGGCCGCAGGGGGCCGGCTTTAGGGAATTTAGGCCAGTGGGTTCTCGGTGCCCATGGCCTGGCGCAGGTGGTCGCAGGCGGCCTCGTACCAGCGGCGGACGGTGCGGTCATCGACCTGGAACAGCTCGGCGATCTGCGGGGTGGACCAGTTGTGGTAGAAGGTGAGGGAGAAGGCCTCGCGCTCGCGGACCGGCATCTTCTCGACCAGTTCGTGCATGTCCGACCAGCGGTCGAGGAAGGTGGGTTCGGCGGGAGTCTCGGCGGGTTCGGGGCCCTCGTCGGCGCTGTCTTCCAGCGAGAAGCGGTTCATGTCCTTGCTGTCGCTTTTCATCTTGCGGCCGGCCTGGCGGGCCTGGTCGTGCAGTTGGCGGCGGACCTGGGTGAGGGCGAGGACCTCGAAATGATCGGGCGTGAGCTTGGGCATGACGCGGAGGGCGCGCAGCAGGCGCATGGCGGCATCCTGCGCGATGTCATCGACCTCGGCCCATTCGCGGACCTTGGGGAAGCGGCGGAGCATGCGTGTCCGCCATCAGACCGAGTGACGGCATGACGGCGGACATCAGGTCCTGTTCCCGTTCCCTGCAACCGTTGCTGATTCCCTCGAGCCAGTGGTTCAAGTCTTTTTCATCGATGGACAAAAGGCGCACCAGAGGTCTCCGATATTCAAGCTTGGCAATAATGGCCCGCAGGCCGAGGTCATTTGGCCTCGGCCCAGGTGGCGTAGGCCTCGGCGATGGTTTTTTGGGCGGTTTCCCACTCGCCGTCGAGGACGATGAGGGCGTAGCGGAGGTTGAGTTTTTCGCCCTTGGGGATCTTGACGAGGTCGGTTTTGCCTTTTCGGTCGGGGAAGCCGGATTTGTCGCGGCCGAAGGGGTTGGCGGCCATGAGGCCGTAGCCGCGGGCGTGCCAGCAGGCGCGGTGGGGGTTGGCGGGGTGATCGAGGATGGCGATGGCAACCGGTTTGCCATCGACCTTGCCGGCGTAGGCGCACCAGTCGGCCTGGCGGCCCCAGACATTCTTCTCGCCAGTCTGGCCCAGGGCGTTGATGAGCTTGCCGCCCTGTTTCTCGGTGAGGGCATCGATGACGCGGACGCCCATGGAGCCCTCCTTGGTGTCCTCGAAGGTGACGGTGCCTTCGGAGGCG
>Ga0169931_10004916_pt1 | contig 20599 bp, 15 predicted proteins | sample Kivu_15m_20L_FD_129675 | JGI IMG/M metagenome (GOLD analysis project Ga0169931, IMG submission 129675) | Freshwater microbial communities from Lake Kivu, Western Province, Rwanda to study Microbial Dark Matter (Phase II) - Kivu_15m_20L... | ecosystem: Environmental > Aquatic > Freshwater > Lake... | reverse complement strand
CGCGGTGAAGCGCAAAGCCCGCGGCTACCGCAGCCAGGATTACATGATTGCCATGCTCTACTTCGTTGCCGGCAAACTCAATTTCCCCTCCCTAGCCAGCCACTGAAAGTAGCGAGGAACCGGAAGGTTTCATCGTGGAAGGATTGAAGTTAGGTTCGTGACAAAGAGGGAGGTCTTGCATGTTCCTTGGCGCAATCTTTGTCGTGAACCATACCTCAGGCAGCCGGTGTAACGCATCTGGCTAAAGCGGAAGAGGTCGGGCTGCGGCAGCGGTGCCGGCTGTGAAATCGTTTCCGAAACCGGAAAACGGTCGGCCCCCGGGAGCGCCGGTTTCCAACCGGCCTCGGTGCGGACGGTGCCGCTGCGGAGGAAAGTGTGCTGTCGTCGCCGGGACCGGTCGCCGCCCGGGCCGGTTGCAAACCGGCGCTCCGTAGGCACCCAGTCCGCCGAAGGTTCCGGGAATCCGCCTCCGGGAACCGCGCTTTCGCAAGCGCGGCTACGAGCCGGTCAGGTGCCACCCAGCCGGGGCAGCACGCGGGCGACAAACTCCGCGGGCGTGATGGGCTGGGCGGTAGCCGGCCTGTCGGAGCACTTCGAAATGCCGGTCTTCGGTGAGGATGAACTCGGCGTCAGCGGTGATGGCGCAATCGGCAAAGGCATCGTCGTCCGGGTCGGCGGCGATGAGACGGAAGCGGAACCGCGGGGTGATGTGCCGCACCTGGCCCGCGAGCGTGGCGAAGTGGAGGAACGTGACCGCCTCGCGCCAGAATTCCGCGCCGTAAAGCTCGGGGGCGACCTCCTCGTATTCGAGCAGCATCGGGGTGCTCACCGCGAGCGTCGGGAGTCCAGCCACCACGGCCCGCAAAATGGGCTGGTAGGGCGAGCGCCGCCCGAAGAGCTGGAGCAGGGCGTTGGTGTCGAGGCAGACGATCATCCGGCCGGCCAACGACGGGCGCGGACCTCGGCGAGGATCGCCGGCAGCCGGTCCAGCGCACCGCGCCCGCGGGCGTCGTCGGCGAGCTCATTGAGCCGGTCGAGGCTGCGGTCCATGCGCAGCCGCAGGATGAGCCGGTGAACCGCGTCCAGTTCGACCGGGTCGAGATCCTCCAACTCTCCGCGGACGACCGGACGCAGTTCGTCCGGCCTGCTGACGGTGGTTGTCGTCATGTGCCTGAGGGTAATGTCGGCGCAGAGTGATGCCAGCAGGATTCTGTCGGCGGGCGCAGCTTGACCCTGCCCCCGGAGCGCCGGTTTTCAACCGGCGCTCCCAGTCCGGCCTACGCCCGCCGCCGGGGGCAGGGTCAAGCTGCGTCCCCGCCGGCAAGGGCGACCGATTCGCCTCCGGGAACCGCGCTTTCGCAAGCGCGGCTACGAGCCTGGTCGGTCGTTGCTTACCTGCCCACCGATTGGGCGAGGTGATGGAGCTGCAATGCCTCCGCCGGGGTGTTCACCTGGAGCTTGCGGTAGATGCACTGGAGGCGGTTGCGCACGGTGCGCGGCGTGATCTTGAGCTGGTCGGCGATCTCCTTTTGCCGAAGGCCCCGGGCCACGAAGCCGAGCAGCGTGCGTTCGTCATCGGTCAGCCGGGCCAACCGGTGCAGCTCCGCCGGCAGCCGATGGAAGAACTGGAGCACCCGGCGAGCGATGGCCGGTGACATGGGCGACCCGCCGGCGTGAGCCTCTTCAAGGCTTTCGAGCAACTGGGCCGGCGAGATGTCGCCCTTGACCAGGTAGGACACCGCGCCCGCCTGCAATGCGCCGAAGAGCCGCAGGTCGTCGCTGCAAACGCTCAGGACGACGAGGGTGGCGGCGGGCAGCGCAGCCCGCAGTTGCGGGATCAGTTCAAGCCCGCTTTGCCCCGGCAATTCGAGGTCCACGAGGATGAGGTCAGGCCCCAGCGCGGGGAGCCGGGCGAGCGCCTCTTCGGCATCCGCGCAGGCAGCCACGCACTGGAACCGGGCCTTGTCCCCCAACAACGCGACCAGATGGGCGCGGGCATCGGGATCGTCTTCCACCAAGGCGACGGCGAGCGGGGCGGGCATGGCGGGAGTCAAGCGGAAGTCTCCCCCAGCTTGGCAAGCGGTATCTCAAAACGGACTGCGGTTCCCGAACCCAGCGCGCTCCGGATTTCGCAGCGTCCATCAAGTGATTCAATGCGTGAGCGCAGGTTGGGCAGTCCGTGGCGGCCAGCCAACGAAGCCGGACGCGAGATGGATGGGTCGAAGCCGCGGCCGTCGTCGCGGAGTTCAATGACCAGCAGTTGATCCACGACCTGGACGCCCAGGTCCAACTGGGTGGCATGCGCGTGCCGGATGACGTTGGTGACCGCCTCCTTGGCCGCGAAGAACAGACTCGAACGTTGGTCAGCCGACAGCCGCACGGACGGGAACTCCAGGGGCAGATCCAGCCGGCAGGCAATCCCGCTGGCCTCGCACAGTTCCTGGGTGTTCTGGGCGAGCTGCGCGGCCAGGCCATCGAGCGAGGTGTCGGCGGGGTTGGCGTTCCAGATGATCTCACGCACGGACCGGGTCAGTTCCCGGGCCGCCGCCGTGATCTTGGTGATGTGCCGTGAGGTCGCCGCCTCCGGCTTCACCCCAGACTCCGCCTGTTCGGCCAGCAGGCTGAGACGGGCGATGTTCGCGCCCAATCCGTCGTGCAGGTCGGCCGCCACGCGGGCACGCAACTGGGCCTGGGCCGTCTGGCGCTTCAACGACTCCACCCGGCGAACCACCCGCTCGCGGACCACGAAGGCGCCCGCCACCGCGGCGGCACCCAGCAGCCCGACCGCCGTCCAGAACCACGCCGACTGCCAGTAGAACGGTGTGAGGGTGAAGGCGAACTCGGCCGGCGTCGCCGACTCGACGAGGCGATGATTGCGGACGTGGGCGCGGAAGCGATACGAACCGGGTGGCAGGTTGTTATAGTAGGCGACGCGGCGGGTTCCGGCCTCGTGCCAGACATGTTCCCGGTCGTAGCCTTCCAAGCGGTAGCGAAAGTGCGCCGCCTCCGGGGCGGTGAAGTCGGGCGCGTTCAGGTGAAACTCGAAGACGCGGCCCTGGCCAGGCGGCAGTGAAACTGCCGGTTCCGAGTCTTGAGTTCCCGGTTTCGGGTTGGCCCCGTTCGGTTGCGTGTAGCGGGCTGCCACCGGGAATCCGTCAACGCGGGCGCGGGTCAGGGCGACGAGGTCGCCAAAGATGAGCTCGCCGTCGGCGCGCACCTCCTCAACGAAGACCGTCGGGCGGAAGTGCGCAGCGGACTCAAGGCGGCGTGGATCAAGGAGGGCGACGCCTTTGTCAGTTGCAAACGCCAGACGGCCATCGGGCAGTTTGCAGGCCGAGGGGCGGCTGTAGCGTCCGCTGATGTCGTTACCGGGGAGACCATCGGCCACGGTGATGAGGTGGGCTCCGAGGCTGGGCTTCGAGCCGGTGGCGACGGCTTCGAGGTCAGCGAGGCGGACGCGGAAAAGTCCGGAGGCCGAACCGCACCACAGGTAGCCGAGATCGTCTTCGAGCAACGCAGTGACCTGGTGGTCGGGCAGCCCGTGGGAGCGGGTGAAGGTGAACACAGTAGCAGCCGACGTGATAAGGCTCTGGACAGATTCGGAATTCCGAGTTTGGAACTCGGAACTAGTCAGAGCCTCCTTACGTCGGATGCTACCGGTAGCCACGCGGACAAGTCCCTGATCCGTAGCGATCCAAAGCGCACCGCGTGAATCCTCGAACAGCTCCAGACTTGGTTGCTGGGCAGGCCGTTGGTGGTGGAAAGCCAGTGGAGGTTGGTGCTGGCGAAGGACGGGAATGTGCGACCGAAGATGCCCGACCAGAACTTTTTGGTCGTCGCGTTGGAGGGTTGGCTCAGAAACTGGGTTATCGCTTCCCGGGGAACCCGGCCGACGCCGCGGCCCTCGGTTCCAAACCACAAATCGCCCGCTGGATCCAACATCAGTCCGGTGGGCGGCACACCCTCGCCCCAGAATCCGAACAGCCGCGGCAGCGATTCCCCCGGTGGCAGCACGCTCAAGGTGTGGGCGGACGCAATCCACAGGCCGTCGGACTGAGACGGCAGCAACGCGCGAATCTTCCGGCTGCCCAGGGATGCGTTCTCGGCACCGTCATCAATCAGCGGCAGGGGCCAGGGCTCGGGAGCAGTGTGGCCCAAGCGGAACAACCCGCGGCCGGTGCCCGCCCAAGCCGATCCGTCGGGTGTGAAGGTCAGGGCACGGATGCTGAAGTTGGTCAGCGTAACCGGACCGATGATCGGAGCCGTGCCCTTTGCAGGCGTAGGAATCTGGGTCAGCCCGTGATCCGTCCCCGCCCAGAGCCGACCGCTGGGGTCCAGTGCCACCGTGCGGACATTTTCAGCGGGCAAACCATCGGCCGGCGTGATCGCCGAGACAGCCTTGGGTTCGAGGCGATACAGCCCCGACTTGTCCGTGCCAATCCAGTAGGCGCCGTCGCTGCCTTCGAGAAAGCACCAAGCGTTGTCGAACGAGTGAGTGGTGGGCAGATGAAAACGTTCCAAGCGGCCTTGGTGGAAGCGAGCCAGGTTCCCCGGCGAGTCCTGACCGAACCAGAGCGCGCCCGCACGATCACGGACGAGAAAGGTCCGGCCGCCGTTGGAGGAAAGCCCGGTCGCAACCGGAGCCAGCCGGTGACCGTGCAGTTCGTAGAGCGTGGTGCTGGATTCGTCGTGGTTGTGGCCATGCAGAATCCACCAGCGGCCATCCGGCTCCGGCGTGGCCGCGAAGCAAATCCCCCGGTTGACCGGGAGCTGCCAGGTCGGGAGCGTGAACTCACGCCCAACCCCGGAGACCACGTTCGAGACGGTGAGCCGGCCAGCCCGATCGAGCCAGAATCCGGTCGTGTCGCTCCTCTGCATCAATGCTCCGGGGCCGGTGATCTCTTGCGGGACAAAGACCAGCTCGCTCCTCCTGGCCTGAGCCCAATGCAGGATGGGATCATCGGAGAGGATTTGCACTCTGCCGTCGTCGAGCAGTGACAGGTTCCCCGCAAGGTTGCTTTGTGGAAGCGCGGCCTTTCGGGCGGAGAGGACTTCGCTTCCTCGCAGGCAGAACACCTGGCCTCCGATGGTCATCCACAATCGCCCCGCCTGGTCCGGCAGCAGTCGGGTAACGCTGTGATCATTGGCAAGCGTCGGGGTGTTGCTGCGGTCGAAAACCGTGAAGGCGCGGCCGTCGAAACGCACCAACCCGTCCGGCGTGCCCAGCCAGAGGAGACCGTCGGGGGTCTGCGCGAGGGAGCGGACCAGATTTTTCGGCAGACCGTCCGAGGTGGTCCAGCGGCGGACGTGGAACTCGCTCTCCACTGGCACCGTTTCACGGGTAGAGTCCGCCTGGCCCGGTGTCGCCTCTGCGCTGAGCAGTAAAGCCATCACCAGCCAGCCCACCGGCAGGCTCCCGTTGAACGGCCACATGGGCGGAGCGTGCCGTGAAGCCCCCAGCCGTGACAACGGCGTTGATTCCCGCCTCGTCGGTTCACGGCCGCTTTAGTATCCAAGGGCCGTGCGTTCGCTGGAGCAGGAATTGGAATGCCGGTTGCAGGAAATCCGCGAGTCGGGTCTCTGGCGGGAACTGCGGCGGGTCGAATCTCCAACCGGACCTCGGCTGACGCTCGCTGGCCGTTCGCTGCTGAACTTTTCCTCCAACGACTACCTCGGCCTCGCCCACCATCAGGCACTCGCAGAGGCGGCGGCCAAGGCAACCCGCGATTTCGGCTCCGGCTCGGGAGCCTCCCGGCTGATTTCCGGTTCGCTGACGCCCCATCACCAACTCGAAGAGTGCCTCGCGGTGTTCAAGCGCTGCGAGGCGGCCCTGTCGTTCAGTTCCGGCTACGCAGCCGCCCTTGGCACCATCACCGCGCTGGTGGGGCCGGAGGATGTGGTGGTGCTCGACAAGCGGGTTCACGCCTGCTGTGTGGACGCGGCGCGCCTGTCCGAGGCGAAGCTCCGGGTGTTTGCCCACAACGATCTGAACGAACTCGAAGGCATCTTGAAATGGGCACGACAACGACTTTCCTCCGCGGTTGGCAATCCCGGCGGGAACATCCTGGTCATCACGGAAAGTGTCTTTTCGATGGATGGCGACTGTGCGCCGCTCACCGAACTGGTGGACCTGAAGGACCGTTACGGGGCTTGGCTGATGCTCGACGAGGCCCATGCGTTGGGCGTTCTCGGCCCAACGCGCCGCGGTTTGGCCGAACAGGCCGGGGTGGCGGAGCGGGTCGAGATCCAGCTCGGCACACTGGGAAAAGCTGTCGGTGCCAGTGGCGGATTCGTGGCCGGTTCCCGGCAACTGGTGGATTACCTCATCAATCGCGCCCGAAGTTTCATCTTCTCGACCGCTCCGATCCCCGCTGCGGCCGCCGCCGCTGAAGCGGGCGTCCGCCTCGTTGCTTCGGAGGAAGGCGCGCGGCGTCATTCCCAGCTGTGGAGCAACGTGCGTTGCCTGTCGTCCGCGCTGAGGGCCGGCGGACTCGCCGCCGCAGAGCCGACCAGCGCAATCCTTCCCCTCATGGTCGGCGGAGAAACAGCCGCCGTTGAGCTCAGTGCCCAATTTCGCGGGGCAGGTTTCTTTGTTCCCGCCGTCCGTTTTCCCACGGTCGCCCGGGGGCAAGCCCGGCTTCGCCTCACGGTCACCGCCGAGCATGACGCCTCCGATCTTCTCCAGTTCGCCGATGTCTTTCGGAAAGCGACGCCTACTCCCTGACTCCCATGCCTCGCCCGCTTCCTCGAATCGCGAAACTTGATCACGCGCACGTCTGGCATCCGTTCACCCAGATGCGCGACTGGCTCCAACGCGAGCCGATTGTCCTCGTTCGCGGCAAGGGGTCAGTGCTCTGGGATATCCGTGGGCGCGAGTATCTCGACGCAAATTCGTCCATCTGGACCAATCTCCATGGACACGCTCATCCGCGGATCAATGCCGCGATCCAGAAGCAGTTGCGCAAGGTCGCCCACACGTCCGCCCTTGGCTTCGCCAACGAACCGGCGAGTCGCTTGGCGGGAGAACTAGTCAAGATCGCGAACCGGGGTCAACACGCCCCTGCCCTGACCAAGGTGTTCTTTTCGGACGACGGATCTACCGCGATCGAAGTCGCACTGAAACTGGCCTACGAATACACCCGACGCACCCGCGGCAAGTCATCGAAGCCCAGATTCTTGGCGCTGCGAGGAGCCTATCACGGCGACACGGTGGGCGCGGTTTCGCTGGGGCAGATCGACCTGTTTCACAAGGCCTACCGCGGTTTGCTGTTCAAGTCGTCCGCGGTGGACGCGCCCTACTGCTACCGGTGCCCGTTCAACCGGGCCAAACCCGAGCGTGCCGACGCCCGCACATATCGCCGTTGCAACTGGGAATGCACCGGTCGGTTCGAGGAAACCCTTGCCGAGGCGGCCCGCGAGAAGCGGCCGTATGCCGGTTTCATCTACGAACCACGCATGCAGGGTGCCGCCGGAATGATTCCCCAGCCCGCCGGCTGGTTACCGAGGGTGACCGAGGCCGCCCGCAATCACGGAAGCCTGCTCATCGCAGACGAAGTGATGACGGGATTCGGCCGCACGGGCACCGCGACCAACTCTGGACATTCCGCGCTGTTCGCGGGCCAGCACGAAGGGGTTCAGCCCGATTTTCTCTGCGTCGCCAAAGGCCTGACAGGCGGTTACCTGCCAATGGCGGCCACCTTGACCACGGACTCGATTTTCGGGGCATTCCTTGGCGATTACGCCGAATTCAAGACGTTCTTCCACGGCCATAGTTTTACGGGAAACCAACTGGGAGCCGCGGCTTCGTTAGCAAGTTTGTCCCTGCTGGGGTCCCGGCAGAACACTTCCGCCCGGGTCTCGTTGGAGCGAACCTTCACCAAGGAACTGTCAGGCCTTTGGTCCGTTCCCGCAGTCGGTGACCTCCGGCAGGAAGGGCTGGTTGCCGGCATCGAATTGGTCCGCGACTGGCGCACCAGGGAATCGTTCCCACTCGCCGAGCAGGCAGGTATGCGGGTCTGCGAAGCCATGGCGAAGAGGGGCGTGCTGACGCGGGCAATCGGCAATGTCATCGTGCTCATGCCCCCTTATTGCACCACGAAGGCGCAGTTGCGCCGAATGGTTGCCGCGGTGGCGGACAGCATCGAGGAAGTTCACCCCGGCTGACTGCGGACCTCCGGAACCGACAACAAAAAAGCGGACGGCGCAGCGCCGTCCGCTTCGGATCCAAATTCGCCGGTCAGGCCAGCAACTGGTGAGCTTCCGCACCTTCCGGCAGGCTGGGCGCCGGCTCGTCGGGAATCTCGACCAACGGCTTGATGCGGATGTTTCGGTGTCCGCTGAAACCGGTGCCGGCCGGGATGATGTGCCCCATGATGACGTTCTCCTTGAAGCCACGGAGAGGGTCGCTCTTGCCCATGGTGGCCGCTTCAGTGAGCACGCGGGTCGTGTCCTGGAAGGACGCCGCGCTGAGGAACGACTCGGTTTCCAGGGACGCCTTGGTAATGCCCAAGAGGACCGGGGCGCCTTCAGCGGGCTTGCCACCCATCTTCTCGACGCGCTCGTTCTCCTCCTCGAAGGCCACCTTGTCCACCTGCTCGCCCCAGAGGAACAGGGTGTCGCCAGGTTCGGTGATGCGGACCTTGCGCAGCATCTGACGGATGATGATCTCGACGTGCTTGTCGTTGATGGTCACGCCCTGCAGTCGATAGACCTCCTGGATCTCGTTCACGAGGTGTTCCTGCAGTTCGTGCGGGCCACAGACGTCGAGAATCTCGTGCGGCACCACCGGTCCGTCGGTGAGCTGCTGGCCCTTCTTCACGAAGTCGCCCTTGTAAACAATGACGTGCTTCGACATCGGGATGAGGTGCTCCTCCTCCGTGCCGGTCTGGATGTCCTTCACAATGATGCAGCGCTTACCGCGGACCGAGGGCCCGAAGTCTACCACACCGTCAATCTTGGCAATCTCCGCGGCATCCTTCGGGCGACGGGCTTCGAAGAGCTCAGCGACACGCGGGAGACCGCCGGTGATGTCCTTGGTCTTGGACGCCTTACGCGGCGTCTTGGCGAGCAGCGCGCCCGCACCGATCTCGTCCGACTCGGCCACCACCAAGTGGGCGCCGGCCGGAATCGGATATTGGGCAATCGGATCACCGGCTTCGTCTTCGATGATGATCTGCGGATGGAGGTCCTCCTTATGCTCGATGATGACGAGCGCCTCCTGGCCGGTGGAATCGTCCACCTCCTGCTTCACGGTCACACCCTCGATGATGTCCACGAACTTCACCTGGCCGGCCTTTTCGGAGATGATGGGAATGTTGTAGGCATCCCACTCGACGAAGACCTCGTTCTTTTTCACTTCGCCGCCGTCCGGAACCGAGATGACGGAACCGACCACGATGCTGTGGGTCTCGAGTTCCTTGCCGTCCGGTGAAAAGATCGACAACGAACCGTTCTTGTTCAGCACGATGCAGTTGCCGTCTTCCAGGCTCACCACGCGCAGGTCGTTGTATTTCACGACGCCGTCGTGCTTCGACTTGATCTGCGGCTGCTTGTAGGTCTGCGCCGCCGCACCACCGATGTGGAACGTGCGCATCGTGAGCTGGGTGCCGGGTTCACCGATGGACTGGGCGGCGATAATTCCGACCGCCTCACCGTGCTTCACCAAACGTCCCGTGCCAAGGTTGCGACCGTAACAAAGGGCACAGATGCCGCTCTTCGTCTCGCAGGTAAGCGCCGAACGGATCTTGACACGCTCGATGCCAGCCCGGTCCACCTCTTTGGCCTTGATCTCGTCGAACTCCTCGCCGGCGCTGATGATCTTGTGCTTGAGGTCCGCCGGATCGAACACGTCCTCAGACGAATAGCGGCCAAAGATGCGTTCGCTGATCTTCACCACCTCTTCCTCGCCTTCGTAGATGGAGGCAACGTAGATGCCGTTGGTCGTGCCACAGTCGTCGGCCCGAACAATGACGTCCTGAGCGGCGTCCACCAGCTTGCGGGTCATGTAACCGGAGTCGGCAGTCTTCAGGGCGGTATCCGCCAATCCCTTGCGCGCACCGTGGGTCGAGATGAAGTATTCCAACACCGTCAACCCCTCGCGGAAGTTCGACAGAATCGGCTTCTCAATGATTGAGCCGTCCGGCTTGGCCATCAGTCCGCGCAAACCGGCCAACTGGCGGACCTGCGCCTTGTTGCCGCGGGCGCCGGAGTCCACCATCAGCGAAACGGGGTTGTATTCCCGTTTGCCGTGATTGTCGCCCAGCGTCTTGAGCATGACGTTCGCGATCTGGTCCGTGCAGTGCGTCCAGATGTCGATGATCTTGTTGTAGCGCTCCTGACCGGTGATGAGACCCTTCTTGTGCTGCTTCTCCACGTCGGAGATCTGTTCCATCGCGCTCTTGATCTCCTTCGACTTCGCGTCGGGAATGATCATGTCGTCGATTCCGATCGAGCAGCCTGATTTGGTGGCCTCAGCGAAGCCGATTTCCTTCAGGCGGTCCAGCGTATGGACCGTGCGCTCATGGCCGCAGACCTTGTAGCAGTTGAAGATGATGTCACCCAGCTGGCTCTTGCCGCAGGTGCGGTTGAAGAAGCCGAGCTCAGCCGGCCAAATCTCGGAGAAGATGACACGTCCGACGGTCGTCTCGATGGTCTTCGCCTCGGCGTTGCCGTAAACGGTCTTGTGGCCGAGGTCGGGATTCACGATGCGGATGCGGTCGTGGGTCTTCAACGCCCCGTCCATCTGGGCGAAAATCACCTCGGACTTTGAACCGAACAGCATCAGGCGATCACCTTCCTTGCGGGCCTTGCGGGGCTCCGCCGTGAGGTAATAGCAACCCAGGGTAATGTCCTGCGTCGGCGTCATGATCGGTTTGCCGCTGGAAGGGCTGAAAATGTTGAGCGGAGCCATCATCAGGAGCCGCGCCTCAAGCTGCGCTTCGACCGAAAGCGGCACGTGAACCGCCATCTGGTCGCCGTCGAAGTCCGCGTTGTAGGCGGTGCAGACCAGCGGATGGATGCGGATGGCCTCGCCTTCGATCAGCGTCGGCTCAAAGGCCTGAACCGAGAGGCGGTGCAGTGTAGGAGCGCGATTCAACAGCACCGGGTGGCCCTTGGTCACCTCGTCCAGAATGTCCCACACTTCAGCCGACTGGCGCTCGATCATCTTCTTCGCCGACCGGACGGTGTGAACATAGCCCCGCTCCTTCAGCTTGCGGATGATGAAAGGTTCGAACAGGACCAGCGCCATCTTCTTGGGCAGACCGCACTGGTTCAGCTTGAGCTCCGGCCCGATCACGATGACCGAGCGTCCGGAGTAGTCCACGCGCTTGCCCAGCAGGTTCTGACGGAAACGGCCCGACTTGCCCTTGAGCATGTCCGAGAGCGACTTCAATGCACGATTGCCGGCGCCAGTCACCGCACGTCCGTGACGACCGTTGTCGAACAGCGCATCCACCGCTTCCTGAAGCATTCGCTTCTCGTTGCGGATGATCACCTCGGGGGTCTTCAGCTGGAGCAGATTCTTCAACCGGTTATTGCGGTTGATTACCCGGCGATAGAGATCGTTGAGATCCGAGGTGGCGAAGCGACCGCCCTCCAGGGGAACCAACGGGCGCAGGTCCGGCGGAATCACCGGCAGCACCGTGAGGATCATCCATTCCGGACGGCTCTTGGACTTGATGAAGCCCTGAAACAGCTTGATCCGTTTCGCAATCTTCTTCCGGTTCTGCTTGGACTTGGTCTCGGTCATCTGCGTCTGCAGATCCTCAACCGAGGACTCCAACTGAATGCGGGCCAACGCATCACGAACCGCCTCGGCGCCCATCTTGGCTTGGAACGCATCGGCTCCGTAGGTGGAACGGGCCTCACGATACTCGTGCTCGCTGAGCAACTGCAAAGGCTTGAGCGGGGTGTTGCCGGGCTCTATCACCATGTAGTCCTCGTAATAGATGACGCGCTCCAAGTTCCGGGCCGTGATGTCCAGCATCAGGCCGAGCCGGCTTGGCATGCACTTGAAGAACCAGATGTGGCTGACAGGAACAGCCAGTTCGATGTGCCCCATGCGCTCGCGCCGAACGCGGGCCAGGGTCACTTCGACACCGCAGCGGTCGCAGACCACGCCGCGATGCTTGATCCGCTTGTATTTTCCGCAGGAACATTCCCAATCTTTCACCGGGCCGAAAATCCGCTCGCAGAAAAGGCCACCCTTTTCGGGCTTGAAGGTGCGGTAGTTGATGGTCTCGGGATTCTTGACCTCACCTTTGGACCAAGACCGGACAACCTCCGGGGACGCCACGGAAATGGCCACGTGATCCACCTGATTCACCTTGTCCAAGCCAAGCAACTCGCGCGCGGTATCTCTGCTGCTGATCATAGTTGTTTTCTAAAAGTGACTTCGCCCGACCACGACAAAAGCAAAGCCAGCCATCTGCCCACTTGGGGCACATGACCGGTCGGAAACTGTTCCAAAACTAAAGGCGTCGGCCAGAACCTAGACCAAGCAGAAAGCCACGCCGGAATGCGGGTGTCAAAATCAATTTCCTGTTTTCGCTGAACACCGTTGCCGCTCAACCCCTAGCCGGCGAAAAAGAGGGCTTGCCGCGGCCTGTCTTTCGTTTCGCGGCCATGAATTCCCACAGATCCTGCTCCGCCTTGAATCTGCCGCGCATTGCGGTCCTGAGTCCTTTAATACGATTTTCAATTGGAACATTGACATCCCCCCTGCCGTCTGGTCTCTTTGCCGCCCTTTTCTGGAAGCTATGTATGCCGTGATGGAAACAGGCGGGAAGCAGTATCGCGTCGCCGCTGGAGACACCTTGGAAATCGACCGCCTCAACGGAATCGAACCCGGTCAACTGTTCACTTTCGAGCGAGTCTTGCTCGTCAACCGCGACGGACAGGTTGCGTTGGGCACCCCGACCGTGGCAGGCGCCAAAATCACTGCCGATATCGTCGAACACAAGCGGGGCGAGAAGGTCATCGCGTTCAAGATGAAACGCCGCAAAGGCTTTCACAAAAAGAAGGGCTTCCGCGCCGAATTGACCGTTGTTAAGATCAAGGAAATTGCCGGCTAAGGCCAAACCACTCACTTACTTTTCGAAGGAGCATTTCTCATGGCACATAAAAAGGGACAAGGCAGCACACAGAACGGCCGCGACAGCCAGTCGAAGCGACTGGGAGTCAAGGCTTTCGGCTCTGAATTCGTCACTGCCGGCAGTATCATCGTTCGTCAACGCGGCTCGAAGTTCCACGCCGGTAAGAATGTCGGCATTGGCCGCGATTGGACACTGTTCGCCTTGGCCGACGGAACCGTCAAATTCGAAAAGGCCCGCCGCCGAATGGTTCATGTCGTGCCCGCGCCGGCGGCCGCAAATAACTGATTCGTCCTGGCTGTTTTTCTTGGCGAGGCCAGTGGCCTCGCCTTTTTTGTTTCCTTAAATGTTTGTTGATGAAATCAAGGTTGAAGCCCGTGCCGGCCACGGTGGCAAAGGCTGCGTTGCGTTCCACCGGGAAGCTTACCGCCCCAAAGGCGGCCCCAGCGGCGGCAACGGCGGTCGCGGTGGCGATGTCATCTTGGAGGCAACCCACGACCTGAACAACCTGTTGAACCAGTTTTACCAGCCAAAGCTCTTCGCTGAAAACGGTGAGCAGGGGCTCGGTAAAGGGATGGACGGTGTGGCCGGCAAGGACCTGATCGTCAAGGTTCCGTGCGGCACCTTGGTGTGGCGTCGGAATTCGGCTGATGGCATCAACCAAGGCCAAGAAGACAGCTCAATCGCTGACGAAGACTCCGGAGAGATTCCTTCGGCAAACAGGAGCCGCCCCGTCATCCGGACGACCTCAGGCGCACGGGCGATGGAAATCGACCTAGGCAGTGAGGCAACCGAATCTCACAGCGCAGATGGAGGCGGCGACCGAGCCTTGGTCTGCGATTTGACCCAGCACGGTCAGCGATTCGTCCTGTGCAAGGGCGGCCGGGGCGGGTTGGGAAATCGCAACTTTGCGACTTCGGTTCGCCAGGCTCCCCGCTTCGCCCAACCCGGCGAACCCGGTGATGAGGGACAATACCTGCTGGAACTCCGGATTGTCGCCGATGTCGGAATCGTCGGTTATCCCAACGCCGGCAAATCAACGCTGCTTTCGGCAATCTCGAAAGCACGACCCAAGGTTGCCCCCTACCCTTTCACCACGCTCACTCCTCAAATCGGGATTGTGGAGTATCCCGACTACCATCGCCTCACGGTTTGCGACGTGCCCGGATTGATCGCCGGCGCCCATCGCAACGTGGGCTTGGGTCACAAATTCCTCCGCCACATCTCCCGATGCAAAGGACTCGTCATCCTGCTGGACATGGCCGGCACCGACGCTCGGTCGCCAGTGGATGATTACCACAGTTTGTTGAAGGAACTTGAGCTTTACGATCCGGAGCTCTTGAACCGACCGCGCCTCGTTGTGGCCAACAAAATGGACGAGGCCACCGCGGCGGAAAACCTCAAGGTCTTCAAACGGAAGATCAAGAAGACCTCGTTGATCCAGATCTCAGCCGCCTTCGATGTCGGGCTGCAATCGTTTTTGGAGCAAATCCGCGCGCTCGCCAGCCAACACGTCGCGGCCTGAAGCGTGCTTCGGTTCTTCCGTCCTCGCTACGACCTCCCATCCGTCAGATGGCAAATCATCACGGCGCGTAGCGGTCCGGATTCAGCAGTGTCAGATCAAACTCCGGCTTCTCCCCGGCGATCACCTGGGCCACCAGCTTGCCCGTGATCGGCGCGAGGCTTAGGCCCATCATTGCATGCCCCGTCGCCAACGTGAGATTGGCGAACCGATGCGTTCGGCCAACGTAGGGGAGTCCGTCCGGTGAACACGGCCGCAGCCCGCGCCACGGCGTGATTCCGTCGAAGTCTTCCGGTCGGAACGCGGGATAGTATTGGGGCAGCGCCTTGAGGATGCCGCGAACACGCACAGGATTGATCTCTTCGTCCAGTCCGGCGATCTCCATGGTCCCGCCCACCCGCAGGGAATTCCCCATCGGCGTCACCGCGACCCGCGCCTCGGTGAGGATTGAGCACAACTGGGGCAACTGACTGGGATTGGGCAGGGTAAGGCTGTAGCCCTTGCCTGCCTGCATCGGGAGCTCAAGCGCCAGCTTCGCCGCCACTGCGGGCGACCACGAACCGCCCGCCACGACGAATTCATCCGCCTCGATCTCCGTGCCTCCATCGAGCACCGCGGCGCCGAGAGCAAGCTCACGGCCGACCCGGAAATTCTTCACCTCCGCCTGCCAGACAAACTTCACCCCCAAGGCGACTGCCTGCTGTTTCAACCCGGCCATGAACCGTCCGGGCGTCAGATGACAGTCCTTCTGGAAAAACACCGAGCCGGCAATGTCGAGCGTCGCGCCGGGATCAAGTGCTGCCGTCTGTGTCGCATCGAGCACTTCCGCGGGAATGCCCAGTTCCCGGGCCCGTTCTGCCGCCTGCGCCTCTTCGTGGAGCGCCTGTTCGGACTTGCACAGCATCAGCAGGCCGCGTTTCACGAGTCCGAAGTCGTTTCCGGGCAACTCGGCCAACGCTTCGAACTCCTGGCGGCTGGCGAGACTCAGATCCCGCAGCAACGGCGCCGACCGCGCCACGTGCTCCGCCGAGCAGGCCCGCCAGAACAGGTAACCCCAGTTGAACAGGTCGAAATCCAGCCGTGGCTTGATCCAGAAGGGCGACTCCGGATTCCACATCCACTTCAGCCCCAGCCCGACCATGCCGGGCGCGGCGAGGGGAATGAAATGGCTGGGCACCACCATGCCGGCATTGCCAAAAGAGCACCCGTCCCGCTGCTCCGGATTGCGGTCCACCACCGTCACGGCTAAGCCGCGCCGCGCGCAGTAAAGCGCCGTGCTCAGGCCGATGACACCGCCGCCCAAGATCAAAACTCTCCGCGACTCGCTCATATTGAAGGCGCCGCAAGGTTGGGGTCCGCTTCCCGCGCCGGTCTTGTCCGCAAACTTCCGCGTTCCCGTCAACCCCGGCACAGGCACTCCCCATTTGCCGTTTGGCGTGTTCCGATCAATTTCCAGCGGAGCCGTCAGGACTCCCGGGAACTGTCTTGCGGCGTTCCGTCACTTCGGTGAAGCGCTGCCTCGATTTCCGCGGCGGTCCGTTGTGCCAGTTCCCGGCGCTCAGCCCGGCCCCGGGCATTGACGATCAGGAGGTCCAGCACCGCGGTGAGCAGCGCCAGGACCGCCAAGGCTGCACAGGCCAGCCAGTGAAAAAGAAACTTCAGGCCGGTGAGGCGTCCGCCGAAATCGCTCAATCCCACGGCGACCAGCAGAAGCGAAACTCCCAGGCACACTAGGCCGAAAACACGGCGGCGGCGATCAGATGGCAGCACATGCCAACACTACCTGCAGGAGGCCAAAACGGCCAGTGGTTTGCCGCGGCCGTCCGCAGTGATAGCGTGGCCGCATGGCGTATGAATCATTCCGGGATTTCGTCGAAGCGCTCGAACAGGCAGGCGAGTTGAAGCGCATTTCCCAACCCGTCGCCACCGAACTCGAAATCACAGCCATCGCCGATGCCGAAATGAAGCAACCCGGCGGCGGCAAGGCGTTGCTGTTCGAAAAACCCACCGTCAACGGCGTCATTTCGCCCTTCCCCGTCGCCATCAACACCATGGGCTCCTGGAAACGAATGGCCATGAGCATGGGCGCGGAAACCGTGGACGAAGTCGCCAACGAACTCGGCGCCCTGATGAAGGCCAAACCGCCGACGTCGATGAAGGAAGCCATCAAGCTGCTCTCGCTCGCGTTGGACCTGCGCCACGCGAAGCCGAAGGTGGTCAAGAGTGGCTCGTGCAAGGATGTCATCCATCGCTACGACGCTCCGGCTTCGGCGAAAAGCTGGCAGTCCGCGCCAGAATGGCAAAAGGGCACGAATCCGAACCCGCCCACGCTCAACGACCTCCCCATTTTGAAGTGCTGGCCGCTCGACGGCGGACGCTTCATCACGCTGCCCTGCGTCGTCACCAAAGACGCCGACACCGGCGATCGTAATCTCGGCATGTATCGCATCCAGATCTACGACGACAAAACCACCGGCATGCACTGGCAGCTCCAGAAAGTCGCTGCGCGCCATGGCCGCCGTTACTACGAAAAGGGTGAACGCATGCCCGTCAGCATCTTCATCGGCGGCGACCCGATGTTCCCCTTCGCCGCCACCGCGCCGTTGCCGGATGGCCTGGATGAATTCCTCCTCGCCGGTTATCTCCGCAAGAAATCCGTCGAACTTGTGAAGTGCGAAACCAACGACCTCGAAGTCCCCGCCAACGCCGACTTCGTCATCGAAGGTTACATCGACCCCACCGAACCGTTGCGCGAGGAAGGACCGTTCGGCGATCACACCGGTTACTACACCTTGCCCGAGCCGTATCCGGTGTTCCACGTCACGGCCATCACGCATCGCAAGGACGCCGTGTATCCCGCCACCATCGTCGGCATCCCGCCGATGGAAGATTTCTACATGGGCGGCGCGTCCGTGAAACTCTTCCTCCCCATCTTCAAGATGAACTTCCCCGAGATCGTGGACATCGCGTTGCCGGCGGAAGGCACGTTCCACAACCTCGTCTTCGTGAGCATCAAGAAGACCTACCCGATGCAGGCCTACAAAATCATGCACGGCCTCTGGGGCATGGGGCAGATGATGTTCACGAAATACATCGTGGTGGTGGACGCCGACGTGAACGTGCATAACACCAGCGAAGTGCTCTTCCATCTGTTCGCGAACACCGATCCGCAACGCGACAGCATCTTCACCAAAGGCCCGTCCGACGTGCTCGACCACGCGACGAGCGAACTCGCCATCGGCAGCAAGTTGGGCATTGATGCGACGAAGAAGCTGCCCGGCGAAGGTTTCAAACGCCCCTGGCCGCCGTTGATCAAGATGGATGAAGCGGTGCGGAAGAAAATCGACATGCAACTGAGACAACCGCTTTGAAAAAGCCAATTAGCACCTAAGCAGAACAAAACAAGGCCAGTGCTTACTTTTTCTCGACCGGAGAACTGGGTGACGACGCGGCAGGAATATTTTCCACTTTGCCCAACACTTCGCGAAATGTAAAAAAGCCAATCACAAGGCCGATACCCATAAACGCGACCCCAACGCTCTGACTGCTCAGTTCGACACCAAACATTTTGAATTTTGTATCACCCGTAAGACCTCGATAGACGGCGAATCCTCCCCCGACGAGACAGCCAATGCTGACGCCGGTTGTAAGCAGAATAATAAAGAAAAAAAGTGCAAGCGCCCCAGCCTTGAAGAAGAGTCCCGCAACTACACAAAGAGCTGCAAGGATTCCAAAAATGATAAGGCTCAAATAAACAATGTCCCAAAGACCGCGTTTTCCGTTCGCTTCGGCCCTTTGGACAGGAGGCGCTGCCTTTGAACTGGGTTGGGGGATCGGTTTCAATTCCCGTGGTAAATCAAATCCTCCAATCGGCAGGCTGGCTTGCGTGAAAATATCTCGGAGGCGCTTTGCCTCTTCTGGTCTTTCCCAAGCCACCACTGCCTGCATGTTCTCGAATACCGCAGGGTCAAATTCATACTTTGTATCAGGTTGTCCCAATCGGCTTCTGTGATTTCGGACATTGGTCTGATGCTTCGGAATGCCAGAGAGCACATTTATCGCAGAGGCAATTCGATCTTGCTTCCATGATTGGAACAATTGTCCATCCAATCCATCAGAGTCCACTACGTCATCGTTTACGATTCTAAAAAATTCTCTAGCCGACCGCTGCCATTTATCCAATCGGCGAATTTGTTCCTCAGCAGACACAGAGGCTTTCTCGGCTTTATCGAATACATCGGCAGCCTCCAGCCACTGCGTATGCGCAGCTTTGATCTTGGCATCTTGAGCCTCGATGAATTCTCGCCCAGTTAGCATCGGCGTTTTGTCAGAATCCTAATTATTTTTTGCCTCTCGCCAGGACATCGTTAATGTCACCGATGTCAACCACAGCAAACATCTCTCGGTCCTTAGCGACCGATTCACCCAACAAAATGACATCTGACTTTGTGACGCTGGACTTCTTGACAAGTTCGCTTGCCGCAGTCTCAAGTTGTTGCTCGGTGATTTGCTTGCGATTTGTTACGACGGCGGCGCGAAGTAATCGCTTTATATTATCCTTGTCTGGCATAGGTGCTTGGGATGCGGATTGTTCACTCATAAGTTAGGCCTTTCGTTTAGGTATCAAGGAATTTCATATTGCACAACAAAAAGCTGACCGGCGGTGTTGTTCAGCGAGATTGCGCAGCCATTCGCATCTCGACGATCCAGAATTCTCACTTCGCTCAACATTGCTGGCCTAGGGTTTTGAGGCGGGGTCGGAGCTTGTTGAAGGACTTGAATACGTGCTGCCGCAGCATTCTGATCTGGCCAGAGTTCAATAATGGTTCTCATAATGGTTTTTGGATTATCTTCACTGCTATTTTGAAGCTCTTTTTGCCAGCGTGGGCACAAGGTGATTGCTGGTGACAGTTAGCTCTTGCTTTAACTCTATGGCCGGCTTCCCACCAAACCTGTCGAGCCAGCCATCAGTTCCCGGCAATACAGCACCAGAGGGGTCTTTGAGCAGCTTTTCCAGCGAAGCACGGTCAACATTGCCGCCTTTGGTAACGGCATTCATAACCTGATCAATCTCGGCTACCATCTCTACGTATATGGCTTTGACTTTTTCCTTATCCAAGACTTCGGAAGCGCTTTTCGCATTCGGTGAACTGCTGATTGCCGCAGCCCCGCCCTCTTGCGCTAACAATTGAGCAGCCATTCCTGTTGCGAAATATTGAGCGATGCCCCCGCTTGCTTCAACCTGACCAGTCGCACCTGTTCCTGTCTTGGCCGAACCGCTTCCCCTAAACGTGCCGATCACGGAGAGAGCATCAACTCGATCCCCAGTTTTAGAATTGTATCGGCCCAAAGCCTTTGCTTCCTTGTCGAATTGCACTGCCGCATACGGTCGGCGCAATTCAGCGTCAATATAACCAAGCAACTTGGAGTAATCAGGGGCTTTCGGTGCGGTTGGCGAACCGGCGAGCCGCTTTGCTTCATCACGTGCTTTTGTTAGGAGCAAAGATGAATTCTTGTTTTTTGCAGCGTCATCAACAACTTGCTGAAGGTCTGACTGGACATCTGCCACGTTTTTCTTCCCTCCCGCCGTCCACTTTGCATCGTCGTAATTTGCGTCACGAGCCTCAACAACTCGTTTTCTCGCATCCTCAATCAAGCTCGCGTATTCAGGATTGAACGTGCCGTTTCCCTTTTCGTCTCCTCCGAGATAAATCGGAACAAGTGCAGCTTCCTGTCGGTTGTAGCCCACGACGATCTCCGGGATTTGTCGGCTGTCCACTCCAACACGTGCGCCAACTTGGGTGTTGGTCACGAAAATAATTCGCTTATCACCCGCGCAACCCGCGACAAATACGAGATGTCCTGGGTTCCTCGCTACTTTCAGTGGCTGGCTAGGGAGGGGAAATTGAGTTTGCCGGCAACGAAGTAGAGCATGGCAATCATGTAATCCTGGCTGCGGTAGCCGCGGGCTTTGCGCTTCACCGCG
>Ga0169931_10004915_pt1 | contig 20599 bp, 14 predicted proteins | sample Kivu_15m_20L_FD_129675 | JGI IMG/M metagenome (GOLD analysis project Ga0169931, IMG submission 129675) | Freshwater microbial communities from Lake Kivu, Western Province, Rwanda to study Microbial Dark Matter (Phase II) - Kivu_15m_20L... | ecosystem: Environmental > Aquatic > Freshwater > Lake... | reverse complement strand
CGTATGCCTGGTCGATCAGGCATGGAATTGCTGCAGCGCATCAAGGGCCGCTGGCCCAGCACGGAGGTCGTGATCCTCAGCGGCTTCGGAAGCATTGCCGCCGGGATCGATGCGATTCGCGCGGGGGCAGTGAATTTCCTGAGCAAACCAGCGGATGCCGATGAAATCCTGGCCGCCTTTGCCCGCGGCGAGCGGGCTAATTTACCGCTGAGCGATGGAACGGATTTTCGTGCACCGTCACTCGCTCGCGCCGAATGGGAGCATATTCATCGTGTCCTCAGCGACTGCGGCGGAAACATCTCCGAAGCCGCTCGTCGTCTCGGGATTCATCGTCGATCGCTTCAGCGAAAGCTGCGGAAACGAGCCCCCAACGATCCCGATTGAACCATTCGCGCTCGATGGCAGGAAACCGCGCGGGCTGGATTGGCTCGTCGCGAAACACAGCGGATTGTCCCTTTGCCTCTCCCTCTCCCTCACCCTCACCGCGATTCAGTGCGTTGATGACGCGCAGGGCATCGGCCGGCGTCACCTCATAATCGCCATTGACATCGATGAAGTTGCCCGGACCGGAGCTGTTCGGGTCAAGGCTCGTAGGCTGCTCTTGGCGATTGAGATAATTAATGACCAGCAGTGCGTCGACAGGGAAGACGCGTCCATCACCATTGACATCCAAGGGATTGGCCGGATTGCGAAATTTGGGAGGCTCATTGTCGCGGACCGAAATCGAAGCCGTGGCCCCGAGATAACCGGTTGCGGAAATTGAGTAATTGAGCTGTTCTGTTCGCTCGGGAAGCTGGTCATCGATGGCATCGAGGAAAAAGGTCGACGTCTGCTGACCTACGGGAATGATCCAGGGGGTGACGGGGCGAAGCGTTAGCGGGTTTCCACCCTGCACCTGCACCGTGAGGGGATTTCCTGTATCGGTGTTACTCCGTGTCACGCGGAGCCGGGCGGCCCGCGGACCGGCATTCTCGTCAATCGTCGCCACCTCAAAGACCGCCGTCAATTTTTCGATGTCGGCAACAATTAAATCGACGGCGACCGGGGTCACGCCAGGAGCGGAAGCACGGATCTGAATTGTCTGGTCTCCATCGAGAAGATCGTCATCAACCGGTTCGACAGGGAACGTCAGACTCGTTTGGTTGGCAGCAAAACTGACTGTCGCTGGAACCGTCGCTTCGGTGGTATCGCTGGAGAGCACGCTTACCGTGAGGGGACTGGCGAGCTGGCCATTTCGCCGCGTGAGCGTGATTGTTGCTTTGAGACTTCCATCCTCATGGATGCGGCTGCGATTGCTGGAGATCTCGAGCGATGGAGGAGCGAGCACCGTGACGGTGAAACTGCCTGACGCGGAGGCTCCATCGTCATCTCGAACTCCCACGTCGACGCGGTAGGTTCCGGCTTGCCCAAAAGTATGGCTAGCGCTCACCGAGGCCAGCGTCGCCAGAGCGGCACTCCCGACACGATCAATCGTCGCCGAGCCCCGGCTGACCGGCGAGCCATCCCCCCAAGTAATTTCGTAAGTGAAAGTCTCGTCGGTCGGAGGATTGACCTGGGTATTGCGAAAGCCAGGGTCTGAGATTTGAACGATCTTCGGAAGCGTCAGCGGCTCTCCGACAAGCACCGTTTGCGAACCCACCACGGTCAACTGCGGGACTGCATTTGTCACATTCAGCTGGAAACCGCTTGTCGCAGTTCCAATCTGACTTCCAACCACCGTCACCGCGACTGGGTAACTTCCATTGTCAGGAAACGCATGCGTCGCAGTCACTTTTGCCGATGGAGGAGAAAATTGCCAACCAATATCCTTGAGCGCTCCCCAGTCGAGCGGGGTGAGCACTTTCCGCGTTCCCACTTTCTGATCGGGGTCCATGAGCGTCTCCTGACCATTGTCCATGAGATCCAGCTGCCAGTGCACTTTGTCGCTGGCGAGCGGGACATCGCCGCCGCCATCGTACTGTGCTTTTGCGCTGGGACCTCGAAAGACCGAGCCCGCAACATGGCGCTTCCAGGAATCGGAAGTACCAAATCCCAAGACATGGGTGAATTCATGGGCGGCGAGCGAGACAAAGTCGGATTTTCCCGCTGGCAGCGCGGCGAGGTCTGTCCCGAAATACCAATCCGCCGTCGAATCGAAAGAGACCATTCCGCCCCACGGTCCAAAATCAGTCGCACTTCCCCCCGACACCGTTCCCTGGCCACGAGTGGCGACATCCGAGATGAATTGCGACGATCCAGCAACGGAAAAACCCCCAGGCCCACCTTCGCCAAGTTGCAGGCCAGGCATCGGCCGTGCCCCCGCGAAGACGAGAATCTCGTCGGCCGCGATACGAAGGTTTGGTTGCGTCGTGAGTTGACCCGTGGAAGGATGGACCAGCGTCGCCGTCCATGTGTTCGAACCACTCGGTTCAATCGGACGGAGAGTATCGGATAACTTGCCAGCGATCGAGTCGACGACGCTCTGCAGCAGCGCACGTCGTGGAGCAGTAAAGAAGTTGCTCGTGTCGAGCGAATAATCGACGCGGACACGAACCTTCTCAGGCCCTCGACCTCCCTCGACTTGGCCGGAGCTCGTCGTTCCATCCCCCCAGATGATATTTGCCGATAGAGCTCCACCGAGGTGCGAAGTATCGATCGTCCGCGAGAGTGCATAGAGCTCTCCCTCGGCGACCATCAACCGTCGAGCATCGAGATGCTCGAGCACGAGAAAGCGGCGGCCGCACTGGCCGCCCGCTGTAGAGCACTGGGTGAGTCTTTGGCGGATGAACAATAATCGGCGGATCAATTCCATGCTTTCGTGCACCCTTGTCGGCGAAGAACCTCGTGAAGAACCTCGTGAAGAACGCTCGAGGAAACTGCGATCTCGTTTACGGTTTGGAGATCACTCGCAGCGCGACCTCAAATCTGCCATGTTCGTTTGCCGCTCCCCACGTCATGCCCGGAGTATTGTGGGCCAGAGCGATCGATCCATCCGCTCCGACCGCGATCATGCCCCCTGTACCCGGTGCGAATGAATCGTCCATGACGCTCTGAACGGCTTGCTGAACGGATTTTTTTTGATACTTGATTTGCGCTGCAACATCATACGCAGCAACATGGCGAATGTATTCCTCACCAATCCCAGTCCCGCTCACCGCACATGTCGCATTATTGGCGTAATTCCCAGCCCCAATGACCGGAGAATCACCGACTCTCCCCGGCATCTTCCCACTCAGTCCACCGGTGCTTGTCCCAGCAGCAAGATTCCCTGCGGCATCTCGCACGACACATCCGACCGTCCCCATGGCCAGTGGTGCTCGACCGTCACCCTCGCGCCGCGGGAGTCGGTAGAGCGAGACACCTTCTTCTTCCGGTTTGAGCTGAAAATAGTCGGGGGTGACGAGTTCCACCTGCTGCTGAGCCGCAAAACGATCCGCACCCGCACCGATCAGCAAGACATGTTTCGTGTCGAGCATAACGCGACGGGCCAGCGAGATCGGGTTCTTGACAGTTTGGACTCCCGCCACCGCTCCACACCGAAGCGTCTTCCCATCCATAATCGACGCATCGAGCTCGGCTATCCGGTCCGCGTTGAGGACTGCACCCTTTCCTGCATTGAAAACAGGGTCATCTTCGAGCACCCGCACGACCGCCTCGACGACATCGACCGCGGACGCCCCATTGCGAAGCAGCTCAGTCCCACTCGTCAGCGCACGCTTGATTCCCGACAAACGCCGCTCCTGAATGCTCTCTGACCACTGCGCAGGGTCGCCACCCGCTCCGCCATGAATCGCGATCGACCATCCCTTGGAATCTTCATTCATCCCCTGCTCCTGCTTTGGTTGTTCGCACACGGTTTCAGCACTGGCAGTTTCAGCACTGGCAGTTTCAGAGCCTATCCGAAAAGGGGTCTGACCCTCTCCGGCACGGCCCAAAAACCAATGAAATCGACTTTCCTCCGAAGGGTCAGACCCCTTTTCGGATCGGCTCTCAGTACTGGGAGGGCCACCCCAAAGAATTCCTAAGGCACCCCACTGGGCACCTCCAAGAAGGTACAGCAACGCTACAATCAGAGCGGAGTTAGAAATGTGCAACGGTGAACCTTTGACTCTTGAACAAACCTGATGAATGATCCCCCGAACCGCGATGCCTCGAGTTTGGAACGGAAAATCGTTGCGTTGGAACTGGCGATGGCCCATCTTCAACGACACTACGATACCCTCAATGAGGTTGTAACTGAACACGGAAAGCAACTTCAGCAGCTGCAAAGGGCCTTGAAAACACTGACTGGTCGACTCGACAGCGTCGAATTCCGAACGCAGCGCGATCCGAGGGGCAGTTTGGAAGACGAGCGTCCGCCGCACTACTAGTCCACTGGCAGCGTAACAAATTGTTGGCGTGGGAGTGGGGATTTTGCGAGGAATTCACCAAGCCTTCCCGCCGCTACTTGATTGGTTCCCCCCTCCTCCTCCAGTTGAGAGCTCGTCAGATGTACAGAAGACTTGCCTTTGCCGTCAGTCTTATTCTCTGCGTCATCGGCAGCGGCAAAACCGAGGGGGGAATCGGCCCCGAGAACTTGGTGGTCGTTGTCAATGCTGCATCGGCAGATTCCCGCACGATTGCCAATCATTATGTCCAGTGGCGTCAGATCCCCAGCAGCAATGTGATTTTCCTGGAGGGAATTCCGACGCAGCCCGTTGTGGGACTCGAAGAATTTCGCGAGCGAATCCTCCGTCCGTTGCTGCAGGCGATCGACGCGCGAAAGCTCGCGCCCCAAATTCGCGCGGTTGCCTATTCAGCCGGATTTCCTTACGCAGTGGATGTCCAACCGCATGCGGCGCGGATTACCGATGCGAATGTGAAAAAGCTTTTCACTCCCGTCGCGTCGCTCAATGGCCTCACCTACTTCTTTCGCTTCGTCCTTTCCGATTCAGAGCTCTACTTGAGTCCCCAAGCGAACTTTTATGCGCGGATGCCTTGGGAGCGTCATTTTGAAAACCCTTTTCAAGGGGACAACGCGACGAAATTCGACGAGGGAAAAAAGGCGCAGGGGGACGGACGCGCACTCGAGGGAGCAGAAATCTATCGGGAGCTCTATGAAAGCTACCCCACACTCGCTCCCTTGGCGATTCTTGCGGCGAGAGGATTTGCATCGGCCGGGAAGACAGATGCAGCGATTGAGATGCTCCAGCGCACGGTCGAGTCGGGATGGACTTCGGGCAGTGTGCTGCGGAGCGACCCGAGTCTCGCGTCCCTCAAAGATCGCAAGGATTTCGAGCAACTCGTCGCCTCGCTGGCCGATTTCCCGGCGCTGACTCAGCATGCGATTGGGTTTGAAGGAGCGCGGGGATGGACAAAAAATGGATGGTGGCTGCGCCCCGACGAAGGGGGCATCACCTACCTTCCCTCGTTTCTGCTAGCGGTTCCACAGTGGGAAGGAACCACGCTCGATGAAGCGGTTGAAGGACTGCGGCGTTCTTCGAGTGCCGACAATTCGTTCCCGCGCGGGACCTTTTATTTCTCGCTCACCGGCGACATTCGAACGACGTCGCGGAAGAACCAGTTTCCCGAGACTGTGCTGATGCTCAAGAACCTGGGACACGATGCGATGATTGACCGGGGGGCGATTCCACAAAAAAAAGCGGACATTCTCGGATTGACCTCAGGTACCGCTGAATTTGATTGGCTGGCGAGCGGATCGCAGTTCCTTCCCGGGGCGCTGGGGGATAACTTAACCAGCTTCGGCGGCGTGATGCACTCGCGCGGCCAGACGAAGTTGACCGAGTTTCTTCGCGGTGGTGCGGCCGCGGCCTGTGGGACCGTGACCGAACCGTATGTCGTCAATGATGCTCCCTGGCAGTTCAAATTTCCCCTCCCGCAGCTCCATGCCTACTACGCCCAAGGAGCGACCGCTGCCGAAGCGTTCTATCTTGCCGTCTCGAGTCCCTATCAATTGCTGATTGTTGGCGATCCTCTCTGCCAACCGTTCGCGCGTCAGCCTGCAGAGCTGGTCGCAGCGAACCGGGCGGTGGTCGATAACATGGAGACGCTGGTCCTGAAAACTTATGCTCCCCCTGCGAATCACCCCTCGGCTTTGCCGCAGGAGCATGTGTCGCCGCTGAGCGAAGTCGAAATTTATCTCGATGGAAAGCTCCTCCAGCGTTCGCCGCCGGTTGACCAATTCAATCTGCCGCTTGGAGAGCTCGTCGGTGGCTCGTACGAGCTGCGGCTGGTGCTGGTCGGCGAGCCGAGGCTGGCTCCACGAAAAACGATTCTCACTTGGATTGATTCACCGAGCGTACTGGCCGCTCCCCGCGCGAAAACAATTGCGGTCGGCGGCGAGGGTGCCGCCGCTAGTGCGCCTGCCGGGGAAGGGGGGAGGCCAGTCCAGATAGAGCTGGCGGCGACCGGCGCCGATCGCGTCCACCTCTATCATTTCGAGCAATTGCTGGGGACCGTGACAGGCAATCAGGGGGTCTTGAGCATCGACCTTCGGGATCTTGGCCGCGGCCCGATTCGAATGCGAGCCGTTGCGGATTATCGTGGGACCCGCGTCAACGGAAAACAGTTTGTCATCCCTTAAATTGTCAATTCGCTTGACCAGTGTGCCCATAGGGGCGGCTGCTGATGACACCTTCCTGGGGGCTGCTGGCAGTGGCGTAGAGCCGTTTTGGAATTCTTCCCGCGAGAAACGCGTCTCGACCCGCAAGCGCCGCATGGTGCATCGCGCGAGCCATGCGGACCGGAGAGCGGGCATGGGCGATTGCCGTATTGAGCAGCACGCCGTCAGCCCCGAGTTCAAACGCTTCGGCTACATCACTGGCTGTTCCCACCCCCGCATCGACGATCACGGGGTAGTCCGGGTCTCCTTGCTTGAGATTCTCGAGGATCATTCGCAAGTTGTTCGGATTGAGAATCCCTTGCCCCGATCCGATGGGACTTCCTGCGGGCATGACGCTTGCGGCACCGATCTCCTTGAGCCGACGGGCGATGACTGGACAATCGCTCGAGTAGCAGAGGACTTGAAAACCTTCAGCAACCAATTGCTTGCAAGCCGCAATCGTCTCGACAGGATCGGGGAGAAGAGTCTTGCTGTCCCCCAGAACCTCAAGTTTCACCCAATCGGCTCCCGGGTTATTGAGTGTGCGGAGAATCTCTCTCCCGAGCCGTGCAGCGCGGACTGCATCGGTCGCGTTGTAACAACCGGCGGTGTTGGGCAGCAGCGTTAAACGCTGGAGGTCGAGGTAATCGAGGATATTCTCGCCGCGTCGATCGTAGAGTCGCTCGCGGCGGACGGCCACCGTCACACAATCCGCACCCGATGCCTCGATCGACTGGGACATTTGCGCCATCGTGTCGTAACGGCCCGTTCCGACAATCAATCGGCTGCGGAGCGTTCTTCCGCCGATCACCCATGGGCGATCCCCCAGGATGGACGCTTCATCCGTAGCGCTCGATCCGCAAGCAGTTTCTTCCTCGCCGGCCTCCGGATTCATCCCTCAACCACCACCGACAAGAGTGACGACCTCAATCACATCCCCCGCTTCGATCGGGTGCGATGCGAGAAGCGATCGCGGGACCACATCGGCGTTGACCTCGACGGCAAGGTAGTTTTCAGGAACACTTGCCGTTTGCAGCAGCGCTAGGATTGTCGTCCCCGGCGGGACCTCATACGACTGACCGTTGACAGTAACCTGGATCAAGCGTTGGCCTCTTCAAAAGCAGCGTCAAAGGCGCGGCCGCTGGGCTGAAAGTCCAGTTTCTTGGTGAACTCGCATGCCTCACGAGCTCCAAACGTCCGCTCCATTCCTGAATCTTCCCATTCAATCGAAAGCGGTCCAGTGTAGCCGATGTCATTCAAGGCCCGAATGATCTCCTCGAAATTCACTCCCCCGCGCCCCGGGGAACGGAAATCCCAGCCACGCCGGTAATCCCCAAAATTCAGGTGACTCGCCAAAATCCCCGACTTGCCATTGAGGTTCACAATCGCATCTTTGACGTGCACGTGATAAATCCGATCCGGGAAAGCGCGAAGGAACTGCACCGGATCGACCCCCTGCCAGTGAAGGTGACTGGGGTCGAAATTGAATCCAAATTCCTCGCGATGTCCAAGTGCCTCGAGCGCCCGCTGGGCGGTGTAGATATCAAAAGCGATTTCCGTGGGATGGACTTCGAGGGCAAATTTAACCCCACATTCTCCGAAAACGTCCAAAATCGGATGAAATCGCTTGGCAAGGAGCTCGAATCCCGCATCAATCATTGACGGTGGAACGGGAGGGAATGAGTAATTCAAATGCCAAATGCTGCTGCCGGTGAACCCATTAACCACCCCCACACCAAGCTTTTTCGCGGCCCGCGCCGTCTGCTTCAGTTCCTCCGCCGCACGCGCATTGACGCCGCTGGGATTGCCATCACCCCAAACATAAGGGGGGACAATCCCCTTGTGACGCTGGTCGATTGTATCGAGCACGGCTTGGCCGACTAAGTGGGCACTGATCGCGAAGACCGACAGCCCGTGTCGATCGAGCAGCTCTCGTTTCCGCTCGCAATAATCACGCTCTGCCATCGCGCGATCGACCTCGAAATGATCACCCCAACATGCGAGCTCGATCCCGTCGTAACCGAAATCCGCTGTCATCCGTGCCATTTCTTCAATGGAAAGGTCTGCCCACTGGCCAGTGAACAATGTGACAGGACGCGCCATAGCATATCTCCGATCGCGAAGGGGAATTGGAAGAGTTTGCATCAGCTCTGGGGGGAAACCAGTGGTGCAAGCGACCGTATTGTGATGCGCTTCGGGACGAGCTGCAACATCCCAGCGCTCGGAGAACTGCCGGGGGACGGAGAACCGCCGGGGGACGGAGATCCGCCGGGGGACAGCAACCGCTAAGGGACAATCGTCGATCCGAGTAGCTGCAGACACTGGCGCATCCAAGCAGGATGGGCGGGCCATGCAGGAGCGGTTACGAGATTCCCCTCGGTATGAGCCGAATCGAGGTTGGCAGACGGCTGGACATAGGCTCCTCCCGCCCCCTCGACTTCGGGAGCGACCGCAGGATAAGCGCTGCACTGGCGACCGGTGAGGAGTCCTGCCGCCGCGAGCAGCTGCGGTCCATGGCAGATGGCCGCGATTGGGAGATGTTTCTGGCCGAAGTGGCGGACGAGCGAAAGGACTTGCGGATTGAGCCGCAAGTACTCCGGCGCGCGACCTCCGGGGAGGACGAGCGCATCGTACTCTGCTGGATCGAGTCCCTCAAAATCCTGCGTAATCCGCATGCGATGCCCTGGTTTTTCGCTGTACGTTTGGTGTCCTTCGAAGTCGTGAATTGCCGTCTGCACACTCTCCCCTTGCCGCTTACCGGGACAGACGACATCCACCTGATGGCCCACCATCTGCAGTATCTGGAGCGGAACCATCGCCTCGTAGTCTTCCACGAAATCACCAACAAGGAGAAGGATCTTGCGGACTGGCATGAGCGGGACAACTCCTGAAACGGAAAAAAAGAAACGGCGGGAGGAAATCAGCGATTCGGGCACATTCACCGAATAATCGTTAAGAGTTACCAGAACGGACGTGGTTTGGCTGTAGAGGATGTAGCTGTTTTACCGATTAACCCTCCAGTGACCTTGACGGGGACTTTGCGGGCTTGCTAATTCCCGCGCCAGACAGTGCCGAAGGACCGCTTGTCCTCAGGCGCGGTCCATCCCTGTTCAACATGAACTGCACAGTGAACGCCGTCAACCAACCGCCCGTCGCGGATGGATGACTGCGAAGATAAAGAAGGCGAAACATGTCCTGATCATTGGTGATCGGGGCTGGTTCATCAGCGAAGAAGGAGAGTCGCGTTGAAAGTGACCGTGCTGAACCGAGCTTGGCTGGTCGCGACCGGCCTCGCAGCCGTGGTGGCGATCCCCACCACGTTTGCTGTGGCCCAAGTGCCCGGCAACCCTGCGGGAATGCCCCAAACGGGCTCCCCTTCCAGCAACCAACCTGCGCCCAATTTGGCTGGTCCACTTCGGGCACAAACGCTGCTCCAAGAATCTCGCACAGCGCTCGGATCGGGTAACGTTCCGCTCGCGGTCGTTCGTTTTCGCGAGGCAGCATCCGCGTCAGCGGGACAGTCGCAAATGCGGCAGCCCCTCAACGACATGGCACGCGCCCTAGTCGAATCCGGCGTCGACCCAGCACAGCTCCAGCCCGCTCCACCGAGCGACCCTCAGGCGCGGAAGGAGGCTGCGCTCCGCTGGGTTGCTGAGGGGCGATTGGCACTCGATCGAGGCGATATCGCTACGGCAGTACAGCTGGCCGAGAACGCCGAATCGCTCCGCATCCCTGACGAGATGTTCCTTCCGGGCGAACCCCGACCGTGGCAATTGCTGCTCGATGCCCAGTCGGCCGCTCGTCGCACCGGTTCACCGCTGATGCTCGCTTCCGGCTCCGCCCAGGATGGATATGTCAGCCAAGCGCGTGGTGGGTTCGGCAGCGCGAGCCCAGGAAGCATCCAGCCCGTCCAGGCAACGTCCCCCAGCACAAGTACCGCAAGTGAGAGCCCTGGCCAAAGGTTGTTCAGCGAAGGGATGCAGGCCCTCTCCCAAGGCGATAAGCAAACCGCACGCGGACGCTTTCTCGACGCATGGAAATACGAGTCCGAACTAGCTCCGGAAACTCGCCGCCAACTGAAAGACAAACTCACCTTGCTGCAGCCCGCCGCGGTTTCCCCGAGCGACGCCCAAGGGGCGGCTTCACCGCTCGAGGCGATCGACGCCCAGCAACAAGCAAACCGCCAAAAGCTCTATCAAGAGGTCAGCGGTGAACTCAGTGCAGCTCAGAAAATCAGCACCTCAGTTCCGCTTGAGGCACTCGATCAAATCACGCGACTGCGCCGCCGCGTTGAAGAAGCGACCGCAGACGAGCCTTTCAAGCGGCAAATGCTCTCGATCGTCGATCGTGCTGCTGCCGAACAACAGCGCTACGTCGATGAGAACCGATCCTCAATCGAACTGCAACTGCGGAACGAGCAGATTGAAACGGACTTGGAAGATGAACGTACGCAGCGAAGTGCAACCAACGAGCAGATCTCGCGTCTGGTAGAAGAATTCAACCAGTTGATGCGCGACCGTCGCTACCACGACGCCGAGACCGTGGCCAAGAAAGTGCAGTTGCTCTCGCCCGATTCCGAGATTGCCGTGCAAATGATCACGGAAAGCCGCGTGGCGCTTCGTGGACTGATGAACGAAGAAATCCGTGCCTCGAAGGAAGACTATTTTGTCGACTCGATGCTGGATGTCGAACGGACAGCGGTCGGTCCCGATCCGGATCTGCCGATGTCTTTTGGCGAGGTGCGGGACTGGGAGGCAATCAGCCGCCGCCGCATGTCCCAAGATAACGACCGCATGGGACTGAAACCCAGCGAAGAGAAAATTCGACAGAAACTCTTTACTTCAGTCGACGTTCGGTTTCCCGGCGTACCGCTGGCTGAGGTGCTCCGGACGCTAGGCACAGTCTCCGGTGTCCCGATCTATATCGACCAGCAAGCGATCGCCGAAGCGCGGGTGAATATCGACGAGCCAATCACTCTCGATCTGCCCCAGCCTGTGATGCTTCGCAGTGCCCTCCAGTTGATCCTCGAGCGATTCGGGCTGACCTGGATGATCGAAGATGAAGTACTGAAGATCACCAGTCGTGCCAAGCGAGACACCCACGTCCACATCGTTACCTACAAAGTGGCCGACCTCGTGACTCCGATCCCGAATTTCCTTGGTGGCTACGAAGACGGTCTGGCCGGTGCGATGAGGGCCGCCTATCAGAACTCGGCACTCACCACCAATGTCAACCTCTCGCCGATGTCGGCCATCGATTTGGCCGCAGCGAAAAATGGCACGGGGGCAGGGCAACTCAATCCCAATACATTGGCCCAGTACGGCGCTCCGTTCCAGTCCCCCGTTGGGTCTGGTTCGATGAGTCCGCTGGGTGGAGGGGGTGCCGCGATCGCGGACTTCGATTCGCTGATCGACCTGATCCAAACGACGATTGCCCCCGACACTTGGGATTCGGTCGGCGGTCCAAGCACGATAAAGGAATATCGTGCAAACCTGACGCTGGTCGTCAGCACGACGACCGACATTCATGAGCAGATCGCGGATTTGCTTGCTTCGCTCCGACGGCTGCAGAACCTCCAGGTGACGATTGAAGTCCGGTTCATCACGCTGAGCGACACATTCTATGAAAGGATCGGGGTCGACTTCGATATCGCTTTCGACGACAACGTCGGGACGCTCCCGCTGGATGATCGTGGCCCGAGCGTTACGGTCGGGGTCGCTGGTCCAGACAGAGTTTTCACGTCGGACCTCGATGTGCAGTTCAACAACGGCAGCTTCGGAGGGTCTTCGCCGAGCTTCGGGAACTTTGTTGCCGGCCAAGGTGGGCAGATTGGATTTGCGATCTTGAGTGATATCGAAGCGTTTTTCTTTCTCGAAGCAGCTCAAGGGGATTCACGCAGCAACGTGATGCAAGCACCCAAAGTGACGATGTTCGACGGACAAATCGCGAACGTCCAGGATACGACTCAGCGTCCCTTCGTGATGGGGATTCAGCCGATCGTGGGTGACTTCGCCGTCGCCCAAATGCCGATCGTGGTGATTCTCTCCGAGGGAACGCAGATGAATGTCCAGGCCGTTGTCACTGACGACAAGCGATTCGTTCGCCTGACGCTCGTCCCGATGTTCACGCAAATCAGTGACGTCGATACCTTCACCTACGAAGGAAGCCGACGTTCCGGGAGCTCACGGCGAACTCGCGATCCTGAAGATGGCGAGATCATCGAGCAGGAAGATGATGAGGAAATTGTTGTTGGCACGACCGTCCAGCAGCCCTCGTTCTCCTTCACAAGCATCAGCACCACGGTCAGCGTCCCGGATGGAGGAACGATTCTCCTGGGGGGTATCAAGCGACTGCGGGAAAATCGCAACGAGTTCGGAGTTCCGATGCTGAGCAAGATTCCTTATGTCAATCGTCTCTTCAGAAACGTTGGGATTGGTCGCGAAGCAACGAGCCTGATGATGATGGTCACTCCACGCATCATTATTCAGGAAGAGGAAGAGATCGCACAGACAGGATTTGATCCCACGCGGCCTTAATTGATGCAGCGGCGGACGCCGCGCGTGCGAACTGACGATTCACCCCAAGCCCACTTCATCGGCAGCGATGGAGTGGGCTTTTTGTTTTGCGTTTCCACAAGCTGCGCATAAGTCCCCGGCGGTTTCGCAGCAGGGTGTTCGGTCCTCCTGGAAAAATGGGCAGCGGCTGCTGCTTGACAGATTCCGTACGGGTGCCGATTCTTAAGCCCATGGTCGTCTGTCGAGACGGTTGGTTTTGAGGTTTGTTGTTTTTTGCTTTGATCCTGCGATTTTTTGAGGGGCTGCGGCAATGAAAAAGTGGCCGATTGGCGTGTTTGCGAGCCTGGATGCTGGCTTGGGCGTTCGCTGGGAAGTGATCCGCGAACTCGGTGTCCCGACAATCCAATTGCATGCGCCCCATGCTGGAAATCGGACGGCACAGCGGGCTGCGGAGCTCCGCGATCAGCTGGCAAAGATGAATGTTTCCCTGACAGCTGTCTTCGGGGGATTTGAGGGGGAAAGCTACGCAGATATTCCGACGGTCGTCAGGACGATTGGGCTGGTACCCAAGGCAACGCGGGCCTCGAGGCTGGCCGAGATGAAAGAGATCGCCCAGTTCGCCAAGGGACTCGACTGTGATACTGTCGCGCTCCATCTGGGGTTCGTGCCCGAGGACGACAGCGATCCGGAATTCAACGGGATTCGTGATGTCACCCGCGAGCTTTGCGACTTCTGCGACCAACTCGGCCAGTACCTCCATTTGGAGACGGGCCAGGAATCCGCTGCGGGACTCCTGCATTTCATTGCGGCCGTCGATTGTGGGAATTTGAAAGTCAACTTTGACCCTGCCAACATGATTCTCTACGGGACGGGAGAACCGATTGCGGCCCTCGAAGCGATTGCTCCCCATGTTCGCAGCGTGCACTGCAAGGATGCGACCTGGAGCGATCAGCCGGGGGTCACTTGGGGCTGCGAGGTCCCGCTCGGGGAAGGCGCAGTCAACATCCCGAAGTACCTGCAAACTCTGGAAAAAATCGGTTACCAGGGTCCACTTACGATCGAGCGGGAAATTCCTCAGGACCCAGCAAGACAATTGGCCGAAATTGGCGCTGCCGTCGCGCTGCTCCGATCGCTCATGGATTAACCAGCCCTACCAAACTTGGATCGGCACGTCGAACAAACCAGGTTGTGGAACGAAGGCCGCATCATTGAAACTCGGCTTCCCCGTCAGCGATCGAGCTCCCTTCGAAAAACCATACCGTTCGACCGGAACACCCAGCAGGTTTTTATCCAAGATTCCATTCTCGTTGACGTCATGGTGGACTTCGACGGCAACAGGTCGGCCTGCGGGCACCTCGACTTGCCACTGGATGTCTCGCTCGGCGGGAACCGAATGCTTCAGCACCGCAAGGTCCGTTTTGTCAAAGCTTTGAGCATCCGTACATACCGCGATCCGGACACGACCTTTATTCGATTCGATCCCGATCACGCGGATAATTAGCGTTGATTTGCTCGCCCCCTCACCGGTTGCTGATGCGGCGATTTCGGCGGATGGACCTGCGGGCACCCCAACCCCTTGCTTTTCAAGACCTTGCTTTTCAAGACCTTGCTTTTCGAGACCTTGCTTTTCGAGACCTTGCTCCTCGAGACCTTGCTCCTCAAGATCCTCGTCCTCGAAATCTCCCATCGACCCACGCTGCTCAAGCTGGCGAAAACGACTTTGCGAACGGGAATCATCCCCTCCCCTTGAACGACTAAACAAAAGCCCAGTCCCAAGCAGAATCCCGCCGGTGATGATCAGAGTCAGTCCTGCGAAGAGGACGAGGAAATTCCCATGATTCTCCCGCCACACATGGAAAAAGCGTGGGGGTTCCTCGGGTGGAATGCCTTCGGACATGGTCATCAAATCAGGCTCAAAAGAGGGGACGAGTCGTGATGTTGGAGACGAGAGTCGTGATGCTGGAGAAGAATCAAAGCGTTGGGGTTAGAGCTTATCCGAAAAGGGGTCTGACCCTTTGGAGGCAAATTCGACTTCATGAGTTTTTGGGCCTTGCCGGAGAGGGTCAGACCCCTTTTCGGATCGGCTCTTAGTGTAGAGCGCTGTTGACGCGGAGTACAGACGCACCTATTTCTCTAGCAACTTGCAAGAGGCAAGGAAGTCGGATGGTGGTCCAGGGGCGATGGAGTGGTCCGTGTCTGCAGTTCTGAAAGTCGACAATTTGCACAAGTCGTTTTCGGGGCGGCGCATTCTGCGAGGAGTCTCGTTTTCGCTTTTTCCAGGGAAGCGGCTCGGGTTACTTGGTCCCAATGGCGCTGGCAAAACGACTTTGATCCGCTGCATCAGCGGCTTGGTGCGTCCGGACTCCGGGAGCATTTCGCTCAATGGGAATCCCCTCCCGGCTCGTGGTGGTCGCGAATTGCTTGGGTGCGTTCCACAGGAGATCGCGCTTTATGCAGAGCTTTCGGCCCGCGAAAACCTCACGGCTTTCGGGCGATTTGCGGGACTCCGTGGGAGACAATTGCGGGAGCAAGTGGCCTGGGCGTTGCAGTGGACCGGACTGGAAGCTCAGGCAAACCAGCCGGTGCGGAGTTTTTCGGGCGGGATGAAGCGACGAATCAATATTGCATGCGGCGTTCTCCACAGTCCGCAGGTGGTGCTGCTCGACGAACCGACTGTCGGTGTCGATCCGCAGAGTCGGCAGCGGATCTATGAAATGCTCGAGGGCCTTCGCCAAACCGGAACGTCGCTGCTGCTGACGACACATCATCTTGAAGAAGCCCAGTCGCATTGTGATTCGATCGTCATTTTGGACCATGGTACGGTCGTTGCCGAGGGAACCCTGGCCCAGCTGATCGAAGCAACGGTCGGTCCGGCTCGCCGGGTCCACTTGCGTTTCAGTACGGCCGCTGGGGTTGGAGGGAGCGATTGGGAGGGCGAGCCAAGCGATTCGGGGACCGCGGTGGCCCTGATTCACGATGTTGCCAGCGAGTTACCGATGCTGATCTCCGCACAGCAAGCCGCCGGGCGAGTGATTCGCGACTTGCAGGTCGAAGAGCCTTGCCTCCATCATGTGTTCCTCCATTTAACGGGACACCAGCTCCGCGATGGCTCGAGCATTTAAAGGGACCGTATGATCTGGACAGTCTTTCAAGTTGGACTCGGACGGCTGCTGCGAAATCGAGTCGAGCTGCTGCTGACCTTTGTGGTCCCGATCGCATTTTTCAGTATCTTTGCACTGATCTTTGGCAACGGTATCGGACAATCCTCGCGCGGCGCAATCAAAACAGTCATCGTCGATTCGGCCGAGACGCCGCGGACGCGGATGCTGGTCAAGAAAATCCTCGAAACCCCGGGACTCAAACCGTATCGATTGGCCGGCTCGCAGACTTTGCTCAGTGAGCAGCAGGCGAGGGAATTGGTTCGCCTCGGACGCATTGCCGTGGCGATTGTCCTCCACGATGACAGCAATCAAGCCTCCGCGGAACTGCTTGTCGATCCTGCCGACCAAATGTCAGGCCCCCTCGCCAAGGCGCTCCTTTCGCCGATTCTGGCCGCCGCCAAACCGCTGCGTGAGCATGGGATCATTCATGCTTCGGGTACCAGCGAGGTGGCCCCCACCCTGGCGAGTCCGCAAGAAACAGCCGCTCCACACGACCTGGTGCAGTTCGTTCATGTCCTGGACGGTGGAGTAGGCAAACCCGTGCTCTCGATGTACGCCGCTGGGATTGCGGTGATGTTTCTTCTCTTTGGTGCTTCGTCTGGCGGTGGTTCGCTGCTTGAGGAATGCGAAAGCCAGACCTTAGAGCGTCTGATGACGACGAAGCTCTCGATGGACCAGCTGCTGCTTGGAAAATGGGTTTTTCAAACGACCCTCGGCATGTTTCAGATCACGGTGATGTTTCTTTGGGGGTGGCTCGTCTTCTCGATTGATCTCTGGGGCCATCTCGATGGTTTTTTACTGATGTCGCTCGTGACGACATCGGCGGCGGCCAGCTTTGGTCTGCTGCTCGCCACACTCTGCCGGACGCGGGGGCAGCTGAGCGGGCTGTCGGTGATCACCATTCTCACGATGAGCGCGCTTGGGGGGTCGATGGTTCCGCGATATCTGATGAGCGATGCACTTCGAAATGCGGGCAATCTGACTTTCAACGCCTGGGCGCTCGATGGTTTCGACAAAATCTTCTGGCGCGATCTGCCGGTTTCGAGCCTTTGGCCTCAAGTGAGTGTCTTGATGTTCTGCAGCGCCGGAATGCTGGTACTCGCGAGACTCTTCGCGGCTCGCTGGGAAACAAGTTGACCGCGGGAGAGGTAGAAGAGGCAGCACAGGGATAGAGCAGCCGTAAACAGCGTCCATCCCTCCTGATAGCTCATCCCCAGCTCGGTAGATTCCAGCACATAGGTCGTGAGCAGTGGACTGCTTGATTCCCCTCGCCCCAGCGATAACGAGAGCGCGTTGTTCGAGGCATGAATCATGAGCGCCGGGAGGAGACTGCCGGTCCGCAGTGTAACCCAGCCCAGCAGCAATCCCATGAAGAGTGCTGCCACGCTCTGCTGAAAAACGGCATGGGACAAGGCAAAGAGCGCAGCGGTTCCGACGATTGCTCGGAGTCCTCCGTCGTTCTGACGAAGCCCCGTGAACACAAACCCGCGAAAGGCGAGCTCTTCGCAGACCGCTGGGACAATCGCGAGGACGAAAATCGCCATCCACAGGGGTGCGGAATTGACAAGCTGCTCAAAGGGAACGAGCGCTGCCTGGACTTCACTGCTGAGAGGATAAAATCCTCGGATCATGTGACTCAAGGCGACATATGTTGGATGCAGGCTCACTCCGAGGATCAAGGCACACCCCATCGCGCCTCCCGCAGGCAAGCGAAGGTTGAGACTCTGTCGCAAAGAACGCGTCAGCATGCAGCTCATCAGCAGCGCTGGGGCAAGGATTAAACCAAGCTGTGGAAGAATGACCAGTTTCGTGAGCTGCCCAAAGTTCTGCGGCGCTTGATGTACGACGAGACGTGCAAAGAACAATCCAATGAGGATCACCGCTGCACAACCGAGGGATTGGAGGACGGTCGGTTCATCAAAGCGGTCGCGATGCACATGCCGTACCCAGTCGGTCAAAGTCCACTGGTCGCTCCCGCGAAAGAGCACTGCTTCGTCTTCAAACTGCCGTGCGGCCCATCGCGTCGCCAGATAAAGGGCGATCGATGTGATCATTACCACCAGTGGCAGATGCGTGAGGGCCAGCAGGTAGTGCCCTTCAATCAGCGTCCGCGCCAGCAGAAACATTCCTGACACGGGAATCAGGCTCGTACCTGCATTGAGCTCGATCCCCGGCATCATTGGAAACAGGACCAGCGGCAGCCCCATCATCATCAGGGGCATTAAGTAGTATTGCCCTTCTTTACTGCTCCGCGCCAGCGTTGCAACGGCCAGCGCCAATGCGCTGAAAAGTGCGGCGAGCGGGACGAGTGCCACCCAGAGCCAAAGCAGCGACGAGAAAGTCGGCAGGCCAACCGCAGCGGATGTCGCATCGGACGCGAAAAGATGACGTGTCACCAGCGAACCAGTCAACAACATGCTCAGCACATTGAGCACCGAAGTGGCGATACTGAAAGTCGTCACGGCGGCCCATTTGCCGATCACGATTTCGCTCCGCAGCGCGGGACTGGAGAGCAATGTCTCGAGGGTCCCCCGCTCCTTCTCGCCAGCGACAAGGTCCACGGCTGGATAAAACGCTCCAGTCAGCGCCCAGACGAGCATCACAAAGGGCAGCAGCTTCGACCAGAACGATGCACCGCCCGCTTGCGGTGGTGCAATATCGACACCCTCCATGGCCAGCGGCTGGAGCACGCCGATGTCCATCCCTTGAGCGGCCAATTGCAAGTGGGCAAAGTCGCGTTCCCACCCCTTGAGAACACTCGCAAGACGCTCTCCGGCAATCCGGGATTCATCCGATCCGCTGCTGAAGAGCACCTTGATCTGTACCTCGCTGCGGTCGTGGCCGGCCGGTGCAATCAGCCCTACCGCGTGGACAACCCCCGAAAAAATCCACTCTTTCGCATTCGCTTCAACCTCCGCTGCGGGCCGATCGAGCGGAGGTTTGTGAAACGTGATGCGAAGTGGCTGGTCGGACCCCGAGTACTGCCGCAGTACATTCCCACTGGAATCGACCAGCGGAAGCTGATCCGCGGCGGGGAGCTCCCCAATTAAGCAAATGCTCGATCCCTGAGGCCGCGCGAATTGGGCGATTTGCATCAGCAACGAGCCGAGCAGGGGATAGAGAATGATTGGCAGAACAACGATCGTAAAAAGCGTCCGTCGATCCCGCAGCTGGTCGCGCATCTCACGGAGATACACCAGTTGCACGGCACTCCACCGTGGCCGTTGTGAATCGTCTTGGTGGGTCATCATGGCGACCCCACAGGTATCGGGAGAGGTCTGGAGAGGAGTCCAAAGAAGAGTTCCTCAAAATCTTCCTCGGCATGTCGACTTCGCAATTGCTCGAGCGAACCGATATCGAGGATTCGCCCCTGGTGCATGACCGCAATCGAATCGCACAGCCGCTCGACTTCGCGCATGATATGCGTCGAGAAAATGATGCACTTGCCCGCGTCGCGGAGCTGGCGGATCAGTTCCAGCAAGCTTCGCGCGACGAGGACATCGAGTCCGAGCGTCGCCTCGTCAAAGACCAGGACCGGAGGATCATGAATGAGCGCCCGCGCGATCGAGACCTTTTGCTTCATTCCGGTCGAGAGCTTCGCACAGGGCACGTCCCGAAAATCCTCCATCCGCAATTGCTGGAAAAGAGCCTCCGAACGATCGCGGAGCAAACTCCCTTGCATCCCATGGAGACGGCCAAAAAAATGAACGATCTCGGCAGCCGTCATCCGATCGTAAATCGCCGTATTGTTGCTGACAAATCCAATCAGTCGGCGGACCATTGCTCCCTGTGTGGTGACGTCATAGCCGAGCACCTTCGCCGTCCCCGCTGTCGGACGAAGAACGGTGGACAAGATTCTCAAAACCGTCGTCTTCCCCGCGCCGTTGGGACCGAGCAAACCGAAAATTTCCCCAGGTCGGACGGAAAAAGAAACTTCATCGACGGCGACGAACCTTCCCCGCTGAACATCGTCGTAGCTTTTGGATAGCCGTTCTACAGCGATCATGAACCCCGTCTCCACTCCGCGGGCACCGCGCTTTCCGCGGACCACTTAATCGCTGGAATGCTAGCTCACGATGGCCGGGGAACCGGTGGAAAATTCGCGATGCCCGTGAAGATGGTGCACCCGGCGAATCGACCGTCTGCATTTCCTGCACGATCCGCTCAATCCGCCTCTTTAACCCGCAACCTCAACACAGCTCCGTCAACCGGTGAGAGTCGCTGAATCTGCTCGGCCGCACTCCGCGCCGCGCCCTCCGGTGCCCCATGGGTCATCACCACCAGCGGCACACGAGTCGGATGCTCGAGACCCGTCGGCGCATGCTGGATAACCGATGCAATCG
>Ga0169931_10004914_pt1 | contig 20600 bp, 13 predicted proteins | sample Kivu_15m_20L_FD_129675 | JGI IMG/M metagenome (GOLD analysis project Ga0169931, IMG submission 129675) | Freshwater microbial communities from Lake Kivu, Western Province, Rwanda to study Microbial Dark Matter (Phase II) - Kivu_15m_20L... | ecosystem: Environmental > Aquatic > Freshwater > Lake... | reverse complement strand
ACGCCGCTGCTCTTCCTCGGCCTGGGCGAGTCGCAGGGACTGTGCCTCAACCCCCAGTTTGGCAACTTTCAATTGCTCCTGTGCAATTGCCTTCTCGGCCGCGAGTGCCTCTTGGGCTTCGCGGAGCTGGAGCCGTGCGAGTTCAAGCTCCCGCTCACGAACTTGGTCCCCCACCAATCGCACGAGGAGTTTCCCCTGATGGACTTCGTCATTCTCAGCAACCTCAAGACCGGCGATCTGATCCCCCGGAGGCGCAATAATTGCGATCACTCCCCCAGCGGGTTCCAATTGCCCAATTGCCACAATCGCTTGATCCGGCGAGGTCAATTTGAGGCCTGCTTCGGGCGAGTTTCGTTGCTGCTCAGGGGCTGGAACCGGGCGACTTTCGAGTCCACACCCTACACAAAGGCTCAGGCCGATGCTTGAAATCCAAGCCGGAAAAAATCGCATCGAGAGGATTCTGCTGTACTCGGTATTCATGTCGACAATTGTATCGGGTTACAATTTTTCGGGGGATGAGTTTCTTCCCTTTTTGCTTTCTCTGGACGGGTTTGATTGATGCTGGCAACCCATTACGAACCGGCAGGTCGGGAACGGTCCGATGCGATTCAGGTCGATCAGGTCTCCCACTATTACGGTATCGGCGAATCCCGCAAACAAGTTCTCTACAATAACAATTTGCGGGTTCGCGGGGGTGAAATCGTGATTATGACCGGGCAGAGTGGCTCGGGGAAAACCACGCTCCTGACGCTCATTGGGACGTTGCGACGAGTCCAGGAAGGAAAGCTGAATGTCTTGAGCCGGGGGCTGCATGAAGCCGCAGATGCAGAACTGGTGGAGCTCCGCAAGCAAATCGGGTTCATTTTTCAGGCCCATAATCTCTTTGACTCACTGACGGCGCTCGAGAATGTTCGCATGGCCCTGGAGCTCCAGAAAGATAGGGGTACGCGCGTCGAGCAGAATCGCCGGTGTTGCGAGATCCTCGAGGCCGTTGGGCTCGGGGAACGACTCCATTACAAACCGGGTCGACTCTCGGGTGGTCAGAAGCAGCGAGTGGCCGTTGCGCGGGGCCTTGTGCATCAGCCGCGGATCGTGCTTGCCGATGAACCGACGGCGGCGCTTGATGCCGAATCGGGACGCCAAGTGGTGACGCTTTTTCAGGATCTTGCGAAAAAGCAGAATGTCGCGATTGTGATCGTGACCCACGATAATCGCATCCTCGATGTGGCCGACCGAATTGTCAAAATGGATTTCGGTTCGATCGTGCGCGATACGCGACTGGTCGAAGCGGAGAAGATTGGCCAGATGCTATCGCAGTGTTCGGACTTTCAAGGGTTGACGGTACGAACCTTGACCGATCTGGCGGAGGTGATGTTAGCTGAGTTCTTTTCTGCCGGTGCGCGAATCATTCGCGAGGGTGATCCTGGAGATCGGTTTTTTCTGATTCGCGAAGGACAAGTCAGGGTCTCGGCTGACAATGAACTGCAGCCGCGAGCGGTGCTCGGTCCAGGAGAGTTTTTTGGGGAGACAGCGCTGAAAACTGGGAACCCTCGCAACGCCAATGTGGATGCGGTGACCGATGTGGTCCTCTTTTCGCTCGACAAAGATGCTTTTCAGCGGGCGATGGCAGAAAAGGCCACTTTGGATCAGGAAGTCCGTAGTACCCTCTTTAGCCGCTGAGCGAATCTCAAGTCCAAAGCCTGCAGAACTATGTTTGGCGTTTCGCCAAGCGGCTGAGATCATCAAAAAACGAATAAAGAACCGGGATTGCCAGGAGGGTCAGGATCAGCGAAAGCGTCTGTCCCCCTGCGGCAAGAACAGCAATCGATCGTCGCTCTTCGGCCCCGGGGCCGGTGGCGATGAGGAGCGGGAGCAGGCCAGCGACGAAGGAAATCGTTGTCATCAAGATCGGCCTGAGCCGATCCCGATTCGCGCGAATAATCGCTTCATCGCGTTCCAGCCCCGCGCGTCGCAGCGCATTGGTCTGATCGACCTGGAGGATCGCAGCCTTTTTCACAACTCCAAAGAGCACAAGGATTCCTAGCGCTGAATAGAGATTCAGCGTTTCCCCACCCCAGTAGAGACTGATCAACCCAAACGGGATCGCCAGGGGTAATGAAAGGAGGATGATGATTGGATAACCAAGGTGCTCATACTGGGCCGCGAGCACAATGTACATAAAAATAAACGAGAGCGCGATCGTCCAGCCGAAATCGCTGAGCGTTCGTTCCAGTTCCTTGCCCCCGCCGAGAACCTCAAGATTAAATCCCGGCGGCATACCAATTTTCGCCGCTGCATCTCGCAATGCTGCGATCCGGTCTGCCAGCGCGTAGCCTCCTGTGACGTTTGCGCGGATGGCGATCATCCGTTGACGTGCGAGGCGATCGATTCGCGACGAGGAAGTGTTCAGCGAGAATTGAACAAGATTATCGATCCGTGTGAGTGCTGTTTGCTCTGCACCGTCGAAGCTCTCCGCCAGGGTCCCCACGAGCGGATCGCGATCGATCCCCAATTCGCCACTCGTCCTACGCTCGCCTGTCCGTACATAGAGTTGCGATATCGAAGGGATATCGTTACGGTCGATCCCCGCCAATCGTAGTTCGATATCGTACGCATCGCCGGCTGATCGATCCAGGTAGCGAGATACTCGATCGTCACCACCAACGGCCACTCGCAGGGTCTCGGCAATTTCTCGCACATCAACCCCCAGTGCGGCCGCCCGCGGACGATCGATACTGACAAGTAACTCGGGATTGTCGATTTGGAGAGTCGAGTAGATATCGACGAGCCCAGGGATTTCCTCGGCGGCTCTCTTGAGCGCCTCGCTAAACTCCATCAGCCGTTCGGGGTCGGGTCCAGTAATCGCTAGATCGAGATCCACGTTCGCCCCTTGTCGCAGGGAAGTGAGGTTGCGAACTGAAACGCGGACGTCGGAAATTGCGTTGAGGCGTTTGCGGACCTCCGCCATTTTTTCCCGCTGCGAAAAATTCCCCCGAAACGCTGCTCCAAAGTCTCCCGAAAAGACCCCACGCCAAAAACGATCGAAGCTCCAAGTCCGCAGGGGACTGTCGAGCAATCTCACGAAGAAACCCGCTCGATTGACGTCCCCAAAGCCCCGTGTTCCCACTGTTGTCAAAACTGTCTCGATGCCGGAAACGTCCGCAATTTCCTCTTCAACGCGATCGATCAGTGAACGCATCGCCTGCAGGCTCGTCCCGGTGATTGCCTCGACGGAGACTTCGAATTCAGATTCATCGACATTCAGGGGTACGTAATCGCGAGGAACGCGCTGTGCCAGTGGATAATTCGCACCGATGACCAGCAAAATGATGCAAAGGACTACCCATCGATATCGCAACGATTTCGCCAGCATCCAGAGATATGCCGTCTCAATCGAGCAATAAAAACCTCTGCGCGAGGAGACCTCTGCCGACGATTGCTCCGGATTGCTACGCAACATCCGACTGCACATCATCGGGGTGAGAGAAAAACTGATCAACATCGAAATCAGGATCGCCACTGTGGCTGTGACGCCGAACTGAAAAAGCATTCTCCCCGTGACACTTGAGAGAAACGAGACTGGGAGAAAGACAATCACCAGTGACAAAGTTGTCGCTAGAACAGCCGGACCAATCTCACGCGTCCCTTCAATCGACGCCCGCATCGGCGACATCCCTTTCTCTTCGATGCAATGAAAAATATTCTCCAAAACAACGATCGCATCATCGATCACCACGCCAACCATCAAGACAAGTGCCAGCATTGTCACGTTATTGAGGGTGAAACCAAACCATTTCATCAATGCAAATGTCGCAATGATGGAGGCAGGGATGGCGACTGCGGCGATGATTGTGGATCGCCACGAACGCATGAAAAGAAGGACTGTCAAGCAGGCGAGCAAGCTGCCGGAAACAAGATGTTTCTCGATTTCATGAAGCGCTTCGATGATATATCGGGATTGATCCTGAATCACCTCAACCTGAATATCTTCTGGCAAAAGTTCACGACACCGAGGCAGCAGTTGCTTGATCCCCTGAATCACCGCAACGGTGTTTTCCCCCGACTGTCTTTGCACTTGAAGAACGACCGCCGGTTTGCCATTGAGTCGGGCGAGTGTCCGAACTTCTTTTGTATCATCGATCACCGTCCCCAGATCACTGAGCCGGACGGGAATACCCCCTGGGGAAGCGACGACCAAATCGGGAAAGAGCTCGGACTGTGGGATTCTCCCGAGGGTTCGCAGCGAACGTTCCCGCTGTCCCTCGTCGACTCGCCCTCCCGGGACTTCGACATTTTGTCGCGTGAGCGCCTCGCGGACCTGGAGGATCGAGAGGCGGTGCGCTGCCAGACGCCGCGCATCAATCTGGACTCGAACCGCACGGTCCGCAGCGCCGGCAATCAGAACCTCGCCAACACCTTGCGACGATTCAATCACATTTTTGACATTCCGCTCTGCAAGCGTAAACAACTCTCGTGGCGAACGCGGACCGGAGACTGCCAAGGTTATAATCGGCGACGAATCAAGGTCGCGCTTCTGAACCACCGGCGGATCGATACCCGGAGGAAGCCGATTGATGACGCTGGCCACCGCATCGCGGACATCCTGGATGGCCGCATCGATCTCCCGCCGCAGCTGAAAGGTAACAATCACGAACGAACGTCCATCCGAAGAAACCGAACGGAGCTCCTCAATACCCGCCACCGTGGCCACCGCGTCTTCGATCACAGAACTGATCTCCGATTCGACTTCCTCGGCGGCAGCTCCGACATAGGTTGTCCGGATGTAGATCTGCGGAAGATCCATGCTCGGGAAACGATCGACCCCGAGTTGTCCGAAAGCGACGATCCCAGCCACAATCAGGGCTGTGACCAACATCAGCGCGAAAACCGGTCGTCGAACGCAAATCTCAGCTAAAGCATACACGGCTGACCTACTTACCGATTTCCCGTGGTAATGCGCGCTCTCTTCCCTTGGCTGGCAGCGCGAAGGACGATCTCTCCAGGGACCAGACCGGCAAGGATCTCTACCTCCTCACCCCGCCGCTCGCCAACGAGAACCGCTTCCTCCCTCGCGATCCCATCAATCACTTTCCATATTTTTTGCGCACCGGCGAATTCGCGGATCGCCGTCACCGGGACCACGATCGCCTCAGCCGCGGCGTCAACGACGACCTGACCTTCTGCGAAGAGTCCGGCGCGGAGTCTTAGATCGTCATTGGCTACTTCGGCTTCGAACGCCAGAGCGCGGCTTACCGGTTCGAGCGAGGGGCTGACGCGAAGCACCTTCGTCTGCCGTTTTTCTTCAAGCGACTCGATCGTGAGCGTTAGTTCTTGAGAGACCGATAACTGCACGGCATAGCGTTCGGGTATCGTCCCACGAAATCGAAGCGGACTGGTACGAACGATAACACCAACCGATTGACCGACGGAGAGATAGGTTCCAAGAGCGACCTGACGACCGCGGACAAATCCCGCAATCGGCGCACGAATCACAGCATCCTTGAGTTGCTGCTTGGCAAGCCCCAAATCCGCTTGGCGAATTGAGATTAGGGCAATTTTCTCCCGCACACCGTTGATCGCTGCGGAATAACGTGCCTCTGCCACTCGTTCGTCCGCGGCGGTTTGTTCGAGTTCACTCGAGGAGACCGCGTTTTCTTTTCGCAGCTCCATCAACCGGGTCAACCTCAGCTTGGCTTCCTCCCAAAGGGCGCGTTCTTGACGCACCGGCGGAGCGTTCAGCGGATCGAGTCCCTCGGCAGACTCTTCAGGTTCCAGACCAACAGCCGATCGCGCCTGCAGCAGCTGACTCTCAGCCTGTGCGACACGCAGGAGGAATTCCTCTTGGTCGAGCGTCACAAGCGGGGACCCGAGTTCCACATAATCACCGAGGTCAAAATGAATTTCGGCAATCCGCCCAGCTACTTTTGCCCCGACAACGGCCTGTTCATCGGCGGCTAAACTTCCCTGGCAGCGAACGATCGTCGGCCATCGGCGCGGCCGAATCTCAAGGACTTCTGCCTGCATCTCGGGCAGTTCCTCGGCGGGCGAGAGCTTTTCGGAAGGAGCCATTTCGCGCGACTGGCAACCTGCCAACAAGAGGACCAGGGCGACAGCACGCAGACGCTTAGCGAAGATCATTTCGTCGGCACTGGGGGGAGGGCGAGTCACGCGGGGCTACGCTGGATCACCCGGATCAGCGACGCGGGTTATGGCTCTCGGACCGAGCCGTGAGGGAGGCGAGTTCGAGCAAGAAACATTGATTCCCCTGGATTCCCTATTTAACTCACAATCACCAGCCAGTTCAACCAACTTCGCTCGAGACCGCCAGAAAATCGCCTGCGGGTCCCCTCCCCCGCGATCTCTCGATTCATGCGACTCGCCACGTGTCTCCGCTTCGAAAGAGTCTATCGAGGTCCCCGACACCACGGTTCTTCACTGCCGTTTCGAGCTGGGCATTCAACTGATCGTCGTAAGTGGCGACACCTTGCACCGCGCGAAAAACGCCGATGGGTTCGGGAAACTCCGGGTAACGCAACCGGCTCAGCATGTAATGAATCGAAGGGTCCATGCTTGTTTCGTCATGAATCAGCAAATCATCCACTGCGACCTCCGAGGTGCGGACAATCTCCAGCCGATTCCCGACAAGTCGGATCCCTCGATCCCGCGCCTTGCCAAAGATCAGTGGCTTTCCATGCTCAAGCTCCACGGTGTGTTCTTCTCGCTGTTCCCGTGCTTGGGCATATTCCATCGCACCATCATTAAACACGTTACAGTTCTGATAAACCTCGACGAGCGACGTCCCTTTGTGCGCTGCAGCCCTGGTCAGCATCTCTCCCAAGTGCTTGATATGTGCGTCGACAGACCGAGCCACAAAGGTGGCCTCGGCAGCAATTGCCACACTGATCGGATTCAGGGGATGGTCGATCGATCCCATCGGCGTGCTTTTCGTCACATGCCCTTCGAGGCTTGTTGGACTGTACTGTCCTTTGGTAAGTCCGTAGATGCGGTTATTGAATAGGACAATATTGATATCGAGATTGCGTCGCAAACAGTGGATGAAGTGATTTCCACCAATGCTGAGCGCATCTCCATCCCCAGTAATCACCCAGACCATTAAATCCGGACGAGTTGTCTTCAGGCCGGTGGCAAAGGTCGGGGCGCGTCCATGAATACTGTGCATCCCATACGAATTGATGTAATAGGGAAAGCGACTGCTGCAGCCGATTCCACTGATAAAAACAATTTTCTCTCTGGGAACGCCGAGTTCCGGGAGAATCTTTTTCATCTGAGCAAGGATCGAATAATCACCACAACCAGGACACCAGCGAACATCCTGAGTACTGGCGAAATCGGCGGGCTTCAAAACGGGTAGATTCATGGTGGACAATTTTAGAGCCTCTCCGAAAAGGGGTCTGACCCTTTGGAGGCAAGTCGGTTTGATTGGTTTTTGGGCCGTGCCGGAGAGGGTCAGACCCCTTTTCGGAGAGGCTCTTCGTTTTAATGCAGGACAACAGAACTCGAAAGATCGGCTGGAGAGGGCTCAACCCGCCTTGCTTTTGACTCGCGGATCTTTTTCATCACGCCCTTCTGCGACCGCTAAAGGCTGGGTGTGGGAGGTGATTTGTTCCACGAGTTCACTGACAGTGAACGGTTTTCCCTTGATCTTGTTAATACCGATGCAATTGACCAAGAACCTCGCGCGAAGCAGCATTCGCAGCTGTCCCATGTTCAGTTCCGGAACGAGGACTGTGCGGTAGCTGCGGAGGATTTCTTCGAGGTTTTGCGGAAATGGATTGAGGTACCGCAGATGCGTATGCGCGACGGAAAGCCCACGGTTCTGACAGCGGCGAACGGCTGTTTTGCATGCTCCAAACGTCCCTCCCCAACTGATCACCAGGACATCCCCGGACGCAGGTCCCATCACCTGCTGAGCTGGCAAACGCGCTGCGATCTTGTCGATTTTTCGTTGCCGGGTCAGGACCATATGCTGGTGGTTCTCCGGGTCATAGCTGACATTGCCGGTGCCATCTTCTTTCTCCAAACCACCGACACGATGCATCAAGTGTGGTGTTCCGGGGATCGCCCAAGGTCGTGACATGGACTCGTCCCGCGCATAGGGCAGAAAAGGCTCGTCGGGGTCAGCCGACCCTTCTGGATGAGAGATTTCGATCGGGGGGAGCGAGGCAACCTCAGGAATTTTCCATGGTTCGCTCCCATTGGCGATGTAACCATCCGAGAGAATCACGACGGGAACCATTGCACTCACGGCGATCTCCCAGGCCTCCTGCGCGATCGCAAAGCAATCTGCGGGGCTTTGCGGTGCAAATACCGGAATCGGGGCTTCGCCGTTGCGACCATACATGACTTGCAACAAGTCCGCTTGCTCGGTCTTCGTCGGCAGGCCCGTGCTGGGGCCTCCACGCTGCACATCGATCACGATCAAGGGAAGTTCAAGCATCACCCCCAAACCCATCGCCTCGGCTTTCAAGGCAATTCCGGGACCACTGCTGGCGGTTACCCCCATCGCGCCGCCAAACGCTGCGCCGATTGCTGCCCCGACGGCTGCGATCTCATCTTCGGCTTGAAAAGTGCGAACCCCAAAATTTTTGTATTTGGTCAGCTCGTGCAAAATGTCACTGGCGGGGGTGATCGGGTAGGTTCCGTAAAAGAGTGACTTGTTGCTTCGCTGTGCTGCAGTCATGAGTCCCCATGCGAGCGCTTGGTTTCCCATGATATTTTTGTAGAGGCCCGGTTCGAGCTGGGCCGCTTCCACCTGATAGCTGTTCCCAAACGCTTCGGTGGTTTCCCCATAAGCCCAACCGGCACGCAGCGATTTTTCGTTCGCGGCAGCCAGTTGCGGTGTTTTGCCAAACTTGGCTTCGATGAATCGCAGTGTCGGTTCGAGCGAGCGACCAAAGAGCCAGTACACCAATCCCATCGCAAAAAAGTTCTTGCATCGCTCCGATTCCTTGGCACCTAAGCCGAGCTCCGCAACCGCCTCACGCGTCAAACGCGTCATCGGAACCTCGACAACGCGATAGTTGTCGCGAATCCGGATGTCATCGAGCGGGTTTCCATTGAGTTTCGCGAGCTTGTATTCCTTGTCGTTGAATCCATCTTCATTGACAACCAACAGCCCGCCGCGACGAAGGTCCCCGAGGTTGGTCACCAGCGCCGCAGGGTTCATTGCCACCAGCGCGTCGAGAACATCGCCCGGAGTGAAAATTTCGTGCGCCGCAAACTGGACCTGGAACCCACTCACCCCCGCTCGCGTTCCCCGAGGCGCGCGAATCTCCGCGGGAAAGTCCGGAAAGGTGGCGATGTCATTGCCAAGGAGCGCACTGGTGTTGGTCAATTGCGTGCCGAGCAACTGCATGCCATCGCCAGAGTCACCACATAAACGGACAGTGATCCCATCAACATTTTCCACCGTCTTGGACGATGTTTCGGAGCCCGGATTCAAGGCGGACATGAGCGAAATGGATACCTGCGTCAAAGATTTTCAAAGAAAGCGCAACGCTGCCGGAGGTACAAATCGGCAGCTCAAAGCGATAAAACCAATTTTATTGATCGTAGGGGGCGAGGATACTGCAAATCTGGAATTTGCACCGTAAAGCGGGGAATCTGGGAGGTGCCGGCTGAAGAGTGTCCCGGTCGGGCAAGCCAGCGGCCTCTTCCCGGCGACAGTCCCAGGAATCAAGTCTTGGGGCTCAAGTCTTGGGGCTCATTCCCTGGGAGCGCCTACCAAACGAGTGAGGACCCAGAGGCTCGGGTCGACACGGATGGGAAACTCCTCCCCGACCGTCCAGGGCTGCACCCCCAGTTCGTGGTCCTTCACCAGATAACTCATGCTGATCAGTGAAAACTCCCGAGGGTCGAATCCGTGGAGACTGGATGCGGGGATCCGTCCACTGAGCTGATAGCCGTCGGGGAGCAGTTTGGCGTGGACGTCCGGGGGACTCTGGCGGAGCGAGTCGTTGACTTCGCGGGCCATTTCGAGCGGTCGCCAGGCTGAAAAAGGGGCCTCTCGTTTGGTCCCACCCCCCAGGGGAGAGAAGAAGAGCGAATGGCAAAAGCGGTTGCCACGATGCACCTCCGAAACGTTCCGCGTTGCGAGAAACAGCTGTATCCCATCGCTTTCCTGGACCTGCTGTGGGCGGCATCGGGGAATTTGTTTCTTTCCCTTGACCTGGACCCAAAGACCGATCCCATCGACATTCCAGGCAAATCTGACCTGGGCCCACGGCGTTCCCCCGGAAAGTACTGAGAAATTGGGGACGGTACATGCCGGGTCGAGCTGGAGCCCCATCGCCCCCCATGCGAGCGATTGATGCTCAATGGGGACCTCAAAGCGAAAGAGACAAGCCGGATCGAGCAAGCGACCTTGGGACATTGACCGAAGCCTCGGAAAGAATCAACGTAGGAGCGGATTTCTTTTTGGATCGGAGGCAACACTCCGGGGAAAGGAGTGCCGCTTTTTCCGCGCACCACTATATCCGCATTTGACCGTCTTGCACCTCAGGATTTGCTTCGATGACAATCAATCGCCGTCAGTGGCTTGCTTGGAGCTCCCTTGGGATCAGTGCGCTGGTCACCAGTCGAGCATCCGGTTTTTTCGAGGCTCCACTGGACCCACTTCTGAACTCTCCCTCATCTGGTCTGCCGATGACGACCCAAAGCCAGCCTTCCCCCTTCTCCGATCGCGTACGCTACTGCCTGAACACGAGTACGATTCGGGGGCAGAAACTACCTGTTCCGGACCAAATCTCGCTGTGCGCGAAAGTGGGTTATCAAGGAATCGAGCCATGGATTGGTGACCTGCGGGGTTATGTTGAGGCTGGGGGACGGCTTCGCGACCTCCGCCGGCAACTCGGAGACCTCGGGGTCACGGTCGAGAGCGCGATTGGATTTGCACAGTGGATCGTGGACGATCCGGTCCAGCGCGCCGCAGGGCTCGAGGAGGCCCGTCGCGACATGGGGATGCTGGCGGAAATTGGTGGAAAGCGAATCGCGGCGCCACCGATCGGGGCACACCAAGCCCCGGGCCCCGATTTGCCGACGATTGCTTCGCGCTATCGCGCGCTGCTGGAGTTAGGGGAGCAGACTGGTGTGGTCCCTCAACTGGAACTCTGGGGTTTTTCAAAGACGCTCAGCCGTCTCGGCGAACTGGCGTATGTCGCGACCGAAGCAGGGCATCCCGACGCGTGCGTCCTCCCCGACGTCTATCACATTTACAAAGGGGGTTCGCCATTTGCCGCACTGGGAATGATCGCGGCGACCCGGATGCATGTTTTCCACTTTAACGACTACCCCTCCTCGCCGCCGCGAGCAGAGATTGGCGATGGGGATCGAGTCTTTCCTGGCGATGGTACGGCACCGCTGCAAGAGATTTTGTCGCTGCTCGACACGAATGGTTTCGCCGGTGCTTTTTCGCTGGAACTGTTCAACGAATCCTACTGGCAACGCCCTGCTGAGGAGATTGCTGCCGAGGGGTTGGAGAAGATGAAAAAGGTCGTTTCGCAAATTTCCGCGTGATCGTTGCTCTCCGTGATCGCGAGCCGTTGCTAATCCGGAAGAAGCGCGAGCCGCATTTGGCCTTCGTGGACCTGCGAGCGGCGAACGATGTAAAAGCTCGCTTGGGCACTTGCGCGAACTTCAGGGTTACGCAGGATCATATCGAGATCCTCTAGGGAGGTGGTCTGCCATTTGTGCAGTCCCAGAAGGACATCGCCGGGGCGAATGAGGTGCCGCTCTGCGGGACTCCCAGGACGGACGTTCAGCACTCGCAAGCCGCCACGATATGGCTTCTCGACTTCGCGAAGCTTCGCGTTGAGCTGTTTTACGGCGGCGCTGGTGAGCGGTTCGACCTGGAGGCCAATCCCATTCCAAATCCGCTGCTGTACGGGTGATGCTGAAGCACCGAAGGAGGGCTGGACCGCTTCGATATCCAGCTTGGTTTCCATATTTCCCCGTTTGACATCAAAGCCAACTCGCTGGCCGGGCTGCAGCTCAAGAAGCGCCAGTTCCAGGTCCAAGGGGCCGCTGACTCGACGATTGCCGACGCGAGTGATCTCGTCACCGGGGAGCATGCCGCTGAGCAGGGCTGGGCTGTTTTCATCCACTTTCGTGACGACTAGACAGACATTGTTCGCCTGAGTCTTGGTGGCCGCCGCCAAGCCGAGCCACACCCGTTCCTCGTTGTATGTCGAGATGATCCGGCGGGCGACATCGATCGCTTGATCGATCGGGATCGCAAACGCGATCGAATTCGCGCCGACGCGAACTGCGACATTGATCCCAATGACCTCCCCGAGAATATTGACGAGAGGTCCTCCTGAATTGCCAGGATTAATCCCGGCGCTGGTCTGAATCAGATCGCGATATTCCTGAGTTTCATTAACCGCCACATCGCGATGAAGGGCACTAATGATCCCTTCGGTCACCGTGTCTTCGTAGCCAAATGCATTCCCGATCGCGATCACCCGCTCGCCGACCATCAGATCACAACTGGTCCCCATCGGAACGACTTGCAGCGGTTCCCGCAATTCGATTTTCAGCACGGCCAAATCATACCGTGGGTCCGAAGCGATTACTTCCCCGGAGGCGGTACGCTTGTCGGCGAGGGTCACGCGAATATCGCTCACCTCTTCGACGACGTGGTAATTCGTCAGCAGGTAACCGCGTGGGTCGATAATGATCCCGGTCCCCATCCCATTGACCTGGCGGACCGAATTGCCACGATCCCCCGACATTGCCGCAGCGGTCCCACGAACGATTTTTTGCCCGTGAATGTTGACGACCGATGGAGCGACGCGGCGGTAGGCAAGGACGACCGGAGTTTCCCTGGACTCCCTACCCTCGTTCTGTTCGCCGGTCGCGTCGCAGGGTGCGAGTAAAAGGGCTAGGGTGAGGAGGAGGCCGTGCAGAAGTTGTCGCTGCTGAGTCCCTGCAAGCGAAGTAATCAGCCGAATCATACAAACCTGCGTTCGCTTGTGGGGTCCATCCCAGCCGCGCCACTGAGTAGCCCGGCGCGAGTCTTCGAAAGCTCCGCCCTCGCACGCTTGAAGATCGGAAATCGAACTCTGGACCTTGACCATGCAGTCGACAAGCCGCACAAGTTAACAAGTCCGCACTTCCCGAATCTTCAGAAAAAACAGAGAATTTTCGTAATTGCTCGAGCGTGGGGAATTTCCAGGTTTTTACCTATGCCTGTTCGTAGGCACGTTGCACTTTGCCCGCCGAAACATTCCCGCCACCCTTCAGCCGGTCGAGCTGTACTTGATACAGCTGCTGACCGCAGCGAGTCGGGTAATTCCCGGTGATGCATCCCTGACAAAGACGCGATTGTGGCAAATCAATCGCACGGGCGATGGCGTCGACGGGAAGATAGCGGAGGGAATCGGCACCAAGATGGGCCGCAAGTCGTTGCTGGTCCTCGGCTGTCAGCTTTCCATCGGAAAAATATTTGGGAGCGATAAGTTGCTCGATTTCGCTCATATCGATCCCATAAAAACAGGGAGCGATAATCGGAGGGCAGGCGACGCGGACATGAATTTCCGCCGCTCCTCCCGATTCGCGGATCCGGTTCAGGAGGACTCCCATGGTCGTACTTCGGACAATCGAATCTTCCACCAAGATGACTCGCTTGCCCTGCAGGACTTCACGGAGCGGCGTGTACTTGGCAGCTGCTTTGGCTTTTCGCGATCCTCCCCCTTCGATAAACGTCCGCCCCGCATAACGATTGCGGATCAGCCCTTCACGGCTGGGGATTTTCAGAGCATACGCCATCGCGTCGGCGGCCGCTTTGCTCGTATCGGGAACGGGAACGACAATCGTGTTTTCCGCATCGAGGGGAATGAACCCTGCATCGATCTCAGCACGAGCGAGCTCTTCTCCGAGACGAGTTCGGCTGAGATAGACACTCCGCTCATCCAAGGTACTGGCGACATTGGCAAAATAAATCCATTCGAAGAAGCAGTGAGCGGAACCTTTGGTCTGCGCGAAACGAGTGATTTGCACCCCCGACTCGGGATGAACATGAATCAAATGGCCTGGAGGTAACGAGTGGATTTGTTCTCTTTCAAAGCCAAGATTCAGCAGGGCAACACTTTCGCTGGCCGCGGCGAAAAAGGAACCATCATGAACGTACGTCATCGGCTTGATACCAAGCGGGTCGCGGGCCACGATCATTTCCCCCTGTGCCGTGAGCAAAGCCAGCGAATAAGCTCCGTCAAAATCGGCAGTTGCACGCCGAAAAATCTCGACCCAATTTGGCTGGTCCCGCAGTTCGCTCAGCAATCGTCCGAGCTCATGGAGAATGATCTCCGTGTCGGTATTGCGGGCGAGATGATGGTCCCCCTCGGCCAAGAGTCGATTTCGGAGAAAGCTATAATTGGCCAGTTGCCCATTAAAGCAGAACGAAAACCACTTGCGTTTGTGAATATGTTGGCGCTCGAAGGGCTGCGCATAAGTTCGATCATCCAGCCCGCAGGTTGCATAACGAACGTGGCCAATCGCGGCGTTTCCGGCATATGCCTGCATGATACTGTCGGCCTTGGCCCGATGGTTCAGGCGGAAAACCTCCGTGACGGTTCCAACATCCTTGACCGTTTTGAGGATTTCGCTCCGCTGCGACGCATACGTCGTCATCCCCGCAGCCAGCTGTCCACGGTTTTGGATGTCCAGCAGCATTCGCGGCATGAGACGCGAAATCTCTCCCGCACCCTGGGTGGGGGCGAGCGGATGAGGCGTTTTACCTGCCAGGTGATAAACCGCGGCGACACCACACTCGTGATTCAGCTCACTCACAACCATCGCTGGGGCTTGAAGGGGCCGAGACAACATCCATTCCGCGACGGGCGAAAGCGTTGGCTCGAAGACGCCATTCGACACTGAGAACCGCTCCGAAAAGGGGTCTAGACCCTTTAGACGAGAGGGTCAGACCCCTTTTCGGACCGGTTCCCAGTCTACAGCGCCCGTGGAATCGGTCGAGAGCCAATACCGTGAAAGACATCTCTTGCCAAAAAACCGGGTTCCAGGCAAGCATGATGGTGGTTGCTTGCACCAAGCGTGACGGAAGTTTGAAAGGATGGTCTGATTTTGATAGATTTGCGTCGTGTTGCGATCGAAAATGCGGGGGCGATTATCGTCAAGGTTGGGACCCGAGTCCTGACCGACTCGCGGGGGGGACTTGATCATCGCCGCGTCGGCATGCTGTCCGAGCAATTATGCCGGATCGCCGATACGGGTCGACAAACGATTCTTGTCAGCAGCGGAGCGGTTGCAGCCGGAGTGGCGAAACTCGGCTTGCCCGAGCGTCCCCAAGTCCTGGCGCGACTGCAGGCGGTTGCAGCCATCGGTCAGGCGGACTTGATTCAGGCTTACGAGCGGGCGTTGGCACCCTCCGGTCGCCACGCAGCCCAGGTCTTGCTAACGCTTGGCGAGCTTCGCAGACGCAATGCTTACCTGAACGTTCGCAACACGCTCCATCAGATCCATCAGCTCGGAGCGATTGCGATTATCAATGAAAATGATTCGGTAGCGGTCGCCGAATTGCAAACAACCTTCGGTGATAACGACCGCCTCGCAGCCGCCGTCTCCGGTCTCCTTCCCGCCGCGCTGCTCGTCATTCTCTCCGATGTCGAGGGGCTCTTTGACGGTCGTCCCGAGGAGCCTTCAAGCCGGCTCCTGGACGTCGTTCCACGCATCGACGGATCGATCCTTGCCCTGGCGCGAGACAAACTCAGCGGTGTCAGTAAAGGGGGGATGTTCAGCAAGCTCAAAGCGGCGATGCAGGCCACTTCGTACGGACATTCAACCATCATCGCTCCCGGCCGCGATGATCAAGTCCTCGACAAGGTTCTCGCTGCCCAGCCTGTCGGCACTCTTTTTCTTCCTCATCCCCGGTCGGTGCGAGGACGACGACGTTGGATCGGATCGGCTGCTCCCGTCGCCGGGGAGCTGGTTGTCGATCATGGCGCGGCGAAGGCCATTTGTCATCAAGGAGCCAGTTTGTTGGCTGTCGGGATTCGAGGTGTCAAAGGGAGTTTTCCACGCGGTTCGGTCGTTAGTATCCAAGATCTGACGGGTCAAGAGATTGCACGTGGACTGGTCAATTATCGCAGCGATGAAATTCTCTCGATTCGCGGCCTTCCGAGCGAACAGATTCAAGCGGTCCTCGGCAAATGCCCTTATGAATCGGTGGTCCATCGCGACAACATGGCGCTTGCCGCTGAGGAGAAGGGTTGAACCATCGGTCGCAAGTCGCGCGGAATCTGGAATCACAAAGGCCAGTACCAAGGAATGATCAACATCGAGATCGCAAAGACGAGAGCATTCAGCGGAAATCCGATCCGCAAGTAATCCGACATCCGGTACCCCCCAGGGGCAAAGACCATCAAATGGGTCTGATAACCAAACGGAGTCGAAAAGCCTGCCGAGCTGGCGATCATCACCGCCACAGCAAACGAAATCGGGTTTGCACCCATCGTCGCGGCGGTTTCCCAACCAATCGGAAACATCAGTAGGGCTGCTGCATTATTGGTAATCAGTTCGGTACAGATCATCGTGGCAAGGTAGATCGCGGCGAGCGCTAAGAACGGATTGTCTCCGGCGAAACTGAGGAACGTCGTCGCAATTCCCTTCGCTGCTCCGCTCTGTTCCAGCGCCAAACCAATCCCCAGGGTCGCTCCGATGACAAGCAAGACCGACCAGTCGATGCTTTTTCTCGCCTCCCCCATCGTGCAGCAACGGGTGGCGATCATCGCGAGTCCAGCCACCAGCGATGCGGTGAGAATATCGAGCCAGCCGGAAGCGGCAGCCAGCACCATGGCCCCGAGGATTCCTAAGCCCCAGATCGCTTTTTCGGGTCGTCGCACCACGGCGTTGTCGACAGCGCTCACGAGGAAAAAATCCGTGCCATAGCGGTGGTTGCGAAAGAATTGAGGCCCGGCTTCGAGGAGGAGAACATCGCCGGGAGCGATCTCCACATCCCCGATCTTTCCGACCAATCGCTGGTCCCCTCGCGCGACGGCAATCACTGCCGCCCCATAATTGCTGCGAAAACGCGATTCGCGAATCGTCTTCCCAATCCAGGGACAGCGTGGTGAGACAACTGCCTCGACCAGCTTTCGGTGCCAAGCCGGGACATTCAGTTTTTGAGACTGACCATCGCACGACTTCAGTCCCCTAATCTTCTGCAGGTCGACGACCGAATCGAGCTGTCCGACAAAAAGCAGCAAGTCTCCGGCTCGCAGTTTCGCTGTCGGTTCGACAGCGGGCACGCTTTCGCCATCCCGCTGGATCTCTGCCAAATAGAGACCGGGCAGATGCCGCAGCCCCGCATCCTCGATGCTCTGATTGACGAGCGGCCCCCCAGGGGTGACTTCCATCTCAACCGTGTACTGGCGAGGATCGTCCTGCAAGCTGACTGCCGGCCGGCGGCTCGGGAGGAGATAACGACTGGCGATGATCATGTAGACAAGCCCGAGAATCGTCGCCGGTAAACCGACCACACCCGGTTCAAGGAACCCTAGCGGTTGGCCCCCGACGTCCGCAATCTTGCCATTGACCAGCAAATTCGTACTGGTCCCAATCGTCGAACACATTCCCCCGAGAACCGTGGCGTAGGACAGGGGAAGAAAGAACTTCGCGACGGGATACCCCGTTCGCTTGCAAAGATCGGTCACCACCGGCAGCATCGCTGCCACGATTGGCGTATTGTTGAGAACGGCGCTGAGGCCGGCCACCGGGGCCAGTAACCGAAACTGTGCATCCACAAGGCTCCGCGGCCGACGCAGGAGCCATGCCGTTGCCAGATCAGTCCCCCCCGTTAACTCGAGCCCCGCGACCACAGCAAACAAGATTCCTACGGTGACAAGCGCGGGGTTTCCAAAACCGGCGACAAGTTTCGAGGTGCTCGGAAGCAAGCTCGATCCCGTCAAGTCCTGCACCAAGACGAGGATCGCCAAACAGCAAACCGCGAGCAGGTCTGTGGTCGCGATGCGAAAAGCAAGTCCCAGGAGCAAGCCCCCGGCGACCGCGACGGAAAACCACGCTTCCCAGTTCTCCACGATGACCATTAGTGAGTCCCGTTTCCCCTTGCGAACCCCTTCTCAAACACCTCTTGCGAAGTCCACAGAACCATCAGCGGACGGCGTCTCGATCCACCCCCTGCCCTGCTTTTCCAACCGCCAGTGGTAACATCACTCCCACTTGCGGCGCGGCCTGATTGACCAAAGCTTTGGTAAACGGAATGCCGTAGCAGACATAAGCTCCGGTGCTTTGATCAAGCACATAGACCACACAATTGGCGCTGGGCCGATTGGAGCCGCCTGGAAACTGTGCTGTTCCGGTGACCATCAAGTATTTCGCATTCTTCCCAGCCCCTCCGAGCGATTCCTTGACATTGCACTGGAAGGTCGCCCCGAACTGACCGGCACGCGGGTAGAGAACACTGCACTGGAGCAGGCCCGACGCGTGATCGAGAACAAAAACCCCTTCCGCTTCATCGCTGACAAGGCCCGTCGCAAGCGAGAAATTTTCACCGACAGCAGTCGCCGAGGCATCGATCTTTCCGATCGCTGCCGAGGTGGCGACAGGAGCGGATAAAGAACTCCCCGAACCCGACATCCGGCCTGCCAAAAACGCCCCCGCCAGTCCAGCGACCACGACTGTTCCCCACCCCAGTTTCGTTCTCTGTATCGTCCAGCAAATGCCCATTTTTGCTCATCCTTTCCTTAAAGTCGATTTTCGCGCAAACCGTAAAGACCGCCATAAAGCCGCGAAACCTACCCTCGCAGCTATTGTGAGGATTGTACGCCACGCGGCGCAGTCGTACGATGCGAATTTTGGAAAGCTGTGCGTTGCCCCCGTGCCAGCTTTTCGGTGCCCTTTTTTTGGAGATTTTCCCGCGATGCATGATACATCCGTCAATGCCCCCCTGGGACGTAAGCTACGAATGGGCCTGGTGGGTGGTGGCCAAGGGTCCTTTATTGGCCGCGTCCATTCGATTGCAGCCTGCCTCGATAACCGCGCGGTCTTGACCGCCGGCGCGCTCTCAAGCGATCCGGTCCGCGCGAAAGCCTCAGCTCCCAGCTATGACATCCCCGAAAGTCGGGCATATGGTTCCTATGAGGAGCTCATTGATGCGGAAACAAAGTTGCCGGCTGACGAGCGGATCGACTTTATCAGTGTCACGACGCCCAATAGTACACATGCGGAGATCTCCCTCGCTGCCGTCAAGGCTGGGTTTAATGTTGTCTGCGATAAGCCGATGACATTTGATGTGCGGCAAGCCGAGGAATTGGCCGAAGTGGTCGACGGCTCCGATGTCGTCTTTGCACTCACCCACAATTACACCGGATACCCGCTGGTGCGGCAGGCTCGGGCGATGATTCTTGGAGGAGAACTGGGGGAGATCAACGCCATTCGCTCGCAGTACATTCAAGGTTGGCTGCGAACCAAACTCGAAGCCGAATCCCAAAAGCAGGCGGCCTGGCGAACCGATCCGAACAAAAGTGGGGCTGCTGGTTGCTTCGGGGATATTGCCACCCATGCCTTCAATTTGGGGCGTTTCATGACCGGCCTCATCCCGGCCAAGGTCAGCTGTCACCTGCGAACCTTCGTCGAAGGCCGCTTGCTCGACGATTACGGAACAGCGATCGTCCAGTACGAGAATGGGGCGCTCGGGAGTGTGACAGCGTCGCAAATCAGCCATGGCCGCGAAAATGATCTGACGATCGAAATCGATGGGACTAAAGGTTCTCTATTATGGCGACAAGAAAACCCGAATGAATTGATCGTTCGCCACAACGGCCAGCCGCATCAGATTTACACGCGCGATCCGAACGCTCCCTTCATCCATCCCCTGGCCTCGGCGGCATGCCGCCTGCCGAGTGGGCATCCGGAAGGCTTTTTCGAAGGCTTTGCGAATGTCTACGGTGCGGCATTCGATGCGATGGTCCTCCGTGCCAGCGGCAAGGATTTCGAGCGTGTCGATACGCTCTATCCGAATGTTCATGATGGCGTAGAAGGGATGTTCTTTATTCAGCAGTGTGTTGCGAGTAGCCATGACAATGGTGCTTGGCTCCCGCTTCGCTATCAGCGAGCGCGGCGGTGACGCTCGCAGCGGAAAGCGTGGCAGTCATCCTTCCTGCCGCGGGAAGAAGCCAGCGATTTGGATCGGAGACCAAGAAGATCTTTACGATCCTTGGAGGTCGGCCCGTATGGGAATACGCCGCACAGCGGCTTCGCGCTCGGCGCGAAGTCGGAAAGATCGTCATAGCGATTGCCCCTGATGATCGGCACAAGTGGTTGGGCGAGCATCGTAAGCAGCTCGAATCGCTGCAAATTGAACTGGTGGTGGGGGGGGTGGAGCGTGTTGAGAGCGTTCGCGCAGCCCTCCCATCAGTCACTGGATTTCCATGGATCGCGATCCATGATGCAGCCCGACCGCTGATCAGCAACGACGATCTCTCGAAACTTCTCGAGGCTGCGAGCGAGCGGGGATCGGCTATTCTCGCCCGCCGTCTGCATGGAACGATCAAGCGGGAGATTTTACAAGCAGACCGCGCTTCTCCGCCAAGAATTGCGGAAACTGT
>Ga0169931_10004913_pt1 | contig 20601 bp, 21 predicted proteins | sample Kivu_15m_20L_FD_129675 | JGI IMG/M metagenome (GOLD analysis project Ga0169931, IMG submission 129675) | Freshwater microbial communities from Lake Kivu, Western Province, Rwanda to study Microbial Dark Matter (Phase II) - Kivu_15m_20L... | ecosystem: Environmental > Aquatic > Freshwater > Lake... | reverse complement strand
GCAAGGTCCGCATCCCCTGGGTCGGGCCGCACTGGCGGCCCTGTACAGTTTCGTGTTGCAGAACGGCCTGTCGCTGTCGCTGCTCTCACTGCGGATGCTCTTCGGCGTGGAGGTGGACCCCAAGATGTACGCCTACATGGGCAAGATCCTGTTCCAATAGGCCTGGCCGGAAGGGTGGGTGACCTGGCTCGTGATCGGGTATTCGGTCTCTGGAATCCTGGCCTTCCTCTTGGTGCATCCGTTATTGGATGACGCCGACAACCCCTGGGTGCGACTGCTCTCGAAATGGTATTTCCCGGCGCTGATTCCGCTCTCGATCCTGCAGTTATTGGCCGTTTGGGAGCGGATATCGGCCTATGGCGTCACGGAGAACCGGTACCTGGCACTCACCACGGGATTCTGGCTGCTGCTCGCCATCGGCATCATGGTCCGCACGCATTCGGTGGGGTCGGTGGCCGGAATCATCGCCGACACCACGCTGACCCGCATCCGAACCGACAGCCTTCGTCAGTGGGATGCCGCCCAGCACATTGTGAACACCCTCGGTCTGGATCGCATCCAACCGGGAGGCAAGAGCCGCTTTCTTCAGGCCCTCCAGCCGGAGGAGGCCGTCCCGACGCGTGGGTACGCCTTCCTGGCAAGGGCTCGGATCGATACGGGCGGGGAGACGTCCGTGATCCGGGTGGTCGGGGCCGACACCCTGCGGTATGTTCCGGACCCGACGGCGCTCGTGTACGGGGGGCAGACCGTCTTACTGGATGATTCTATCCGCGAGTGGAGCCGGATGGAGGCCTTGTCCGCCGACCGCGCCACATTGAGGATCGGGGCGATCTCCGTAACATTCGTGAGCATCCGGACCGACGGTGAGCGACTGGCTACCGCCGATCTGGTGATCCTTCACAATTGATTCTCAATGGCTGAAATCCGCATCCGAACCGCCATGCCGGACGACCTCGACATGGCGCTACGGCTCGACGAGCTGCTCTTCCAGTACGACGCCCAATTCGACGACACGCTCGATTTCGGGTGGACCCGCTCCGAGGAAGGGATCGCGTTCTTCACGGACCGCATCCGAGGGAAGGAAGGCGTCGCCTTCATTGCCGAACATGACGATCATGTGGTCGGCTATCTCTGCGGAGCCATCACGGAAACCTACAGTTACCGGCGCATCAAGCGCATCGCCGAGCTGGAGTGCATGTTCGTTCAGCCGTCCTGCCGCGGGAAAGGCGCGGGATCGGGCTTGGTGAACGCGTTTCTGGACTGGGTGCGCGCCCAGGACATCCATGATGTGCGCATCGAGGCTTCGGCCGAGAACGAAACCGCCATCGGTTTCTACAAACGGATGGGCTTCACGCCCTATAATCTGATCCTCGAGGGACGATTGGGCTAATACATCGCCTCCCACCACTCGGGCTGGTCCTTCAACTGCCTGTCGAACCAGGCCAGGATGGTTTCCGACCATTTCACGCGTTTCGGATGGTTGACGATGTGATGGTCCTGATCGGCGACCTCGATCAGTTCCACATCCTTGCCCAATAATCGGAGCGCCGTGTAAAACTGCCAGCTTTCGCCGAGGGGCACGTTCGTGTCGGATGCGCCATGCAGCAGCAGGAGGGGCATGGTCACCTTGTCCGCGAAGAAGATGGGACTCTGGTCCACGTAGATGTCGCGGCGGTTCCACGGATAACTTTCTGCAGTGGCGGCCGAGCTGTACAGCCATCCCCAATAGCCTTCACCCCAATAACTGGTGATATTGGAGATGCCGGCATGGGAGATGCCCGTCTTGAAGATATCGGTGCGCGTGGCCAGCAGCATGGTCATGAATCCGCCATAGGAGGCTCCGATGGCGCCGACGCGGTCGGCATCGGCGAAAGGATGCGCGGCGAGGAATTCGCGCGTGCCCTGGATGATCTCATCGGCCACGGTGATGCCCCAATTATTGACGTGCGCCGCCGCGAAGGCCGCTCCGTAACCCGTTGCGCCGCTTGGCTGAAGCACATAAACGACATAACCGCGCGCGGCCCAGACCTCCTTCGGATAACGCCCCCCGAAATCACGGGTCACCGGATTCGTGCCGCCATAATAATAGACGATGACGGGGTATTTCTTCGAGGCGTCGAAATTCACCGGGTAATAGACATGCCCGTCGATTGGCGTTCCTTCGGCGTTCCGGAAGGTCCAGGGCTGGATGTCGCCATAGCGCACATCCCGATAGATATCCGCAGAGGGATCGTCCAGCAGGCGGCTGCGGTTGCGGGCCGGATCCAGCACATAAGCCTTCGGCGGGAGGTTCACGCCATTGCCTACATAGGCGATCTGGGTTCCAGTGCGCGATATCGACAGATTTCCTGTGATGTCCACGCCCGTTTCCAGTTTGGTGAAGGTGCCGCGCCGGAGCTCGTAGCGGTAGGCGTTCACGAAGGCTTTCTCACCCGCCGTAAAATAGATATGGGCGCCATCATGCGACCATTGCGCCTGGTTGATGTTCGGATCGAAATCACGCGTGATGGACGCGACAACTCCCGTCGCGAGGGTGTACTGATACAGTTGCGTGTCGTAATCGTTGGGGATGACGCCTTCGGGCAGGGGATTTCCAGCACCATCGAAGGCCGCGGCCGAACCGCTGACCAACAGACGCTGCCCGTCCGGCGAATACAGCATGGAACCGGTGTTCCGAGCCGTGAAGAGGGAATCATAACGCAGGGTGGCCAGATCCAGCGTGCCGATCTCGCTTTCGGTGAAAGGCCTCACCAAGGGGATGTTGCGCGAACGGGAGATCAGCAAACGCGTACCTGAGGGATGCTCGTCGAGCAGGATCACGGACTCGGGTCCCCAGGTGAGACGCCGCAAGGTGCCATCCAACCGCAGTTCGGACAGATGCGATCGGGTGCGGTACTGGGGCCAGCGGTCGTTGGGATGCTCCAGTTTCTTGAAACCGGATGTGTCGGTGTCGGGCTGTTCGCTCTGCGTGATGTACACGCGCTGACCGTCTCGAGACCAACGCGTCATGCCAAGGCGTTGGATGTTGCGGGCGATGGCGGTCTGCTCGCCGGTCTCCAGGTTCACAAGCCAGATGGTGGCCGAGCCTTGGTTGCGTTCCACGAACAGGAAACGACGCGCATCGGGGGCCCACTGCAACCCGCTGATGGAGGTCGCGCCGCGGTAGGTCCGCAGCAGACCGCCATCCGTCACCCGCAGTACTCGGATCCAGGATTCGTTCGGGCGTGAAACGGTGACCGCGGCCAAGGTTCCATCCGCGTTCAGGGCTACAGCCGAAGCATACGGTGTATCGAGAAGCAAACCGAGGTCCATGTGCCGGGTGGCGGAGACGCTCACGCGTGGGGAATGGCGGACCGCGTCCACCGTTCCGCTGAATGCCCAGGGATGTGTGGATTTCGGGTCGTGCACGGTCTTGACCAACACCACATGTTTTCCCTGTTGAAGGGCGATGTCGCGGGTCTGCAGGCTGCTGTCGGCTGAGGTCTTGCGCCAGAGCGAGGTGCCGTTCACGATGACATCGAACAGGGCCGGACTTTTCAGGCCGATGCGGATTGTGTCATAGCGGTCGGTTTCGATGTAGAAGGCCAACCAGGCCACCTGGGGTTGCTCGCTGACCGTGCCGACGACCGAAGCGGCATCGAGATTTCGGAAGCGGGCGGTCTGGCCGAAGAGACGAAGGGTCTGTCCATCGGCGGGCCACCAGTCCTTCGTGTCGATGTGCGCATGCGAGAGCAGTTGGGCGATGGCGAACCGCTGACCGGAGGCGTTTCCCATGTCGTTCCAAGCCGGAAGGGGCGTGGGGAAGGGTCCGGCGACCAGGAAGGAGGCGATACGGACGGGTTCGGCGGCGCCTAGACGGACGCTCAGAAACAGGAGGATGAGAAGCAGGGACGGTCGGCTAATCCAAGGAACTGTCATTCTCTTCGGAAATGCGCCGGAAGGTGAGGTATTCTTCCGGTGTGATGTCGGCGAACAGGTAGAAGATGGGGTTCACGGCGCGACCGTTCTTATGGACCTCGTAATGCAGATGAGGTGCTTCGACCAAACCGCTGTCGCCGCTGAAGGCGATGAGCTCGCCCCGGTTGACCTTCCGTCCGACCCGCATGTTGGGTGCGAAACGACTCAGGTGCGCGTAGATGGTTTCGAAGCCGAATCCATGGTCGACCTTGATCATCCGCCCGAACCCGCTGACGATGTCGGCCTGTACGATCACACCATCACCCGTTGCGAAGATCTCGGTGCCGATGGGTGCGCGGAAATCAATGCCCTCGTGCATGCGTCGGTAATTCAGAACCGGGTGCATGCGGATGCCGAACCCGGAGACGATGGATGTGCCGATGGGCCGAATGGCCGGTATGTGGCGCATCTTCTCCTGGTTTTGGTTATAGTAGGCTTGAACCTCCTTGAAACTCTCCAGTTGCAGGTCGATCCGCCTTTCCAGGTTGTCGAGCGTCTCGTTCGTCCATTTGAGCAGCTCCGAAGTCTCGCCCTTGAAGACATCGAACTCCGAATACAACGCCGCGCCACCGACACCGGCCATCCGTTGGTCGTAGCTGATCGGATCCAACCCCAACACCTGCCGGTAGATTTCGTTGTCGGTTTCGGCCAATCGGTTGATTTTGATGTCGATTTCCTCGAGAGTGGATTTGTTATCGCGCAACTGCTGCAAGAGGACCCGGTTTTCCGCCTTCAAGGCGATTTCAGCCGGTGTGCCGGCGTAGGTGGACAGGGCGATCACAATCAGACCGCCGATCACGATCCCGAAGAGCAGCCATTGGCTCGCGGCATGCACAAGCTTTTCCGCCATGGTATAGCGGATCTGCTTGAAATCGCAGGATTCAGGGTCGTAGTAATAAAATTGACTCACGGTTGGCCAATATAAACAGAAACATACCGGATTGGTTCACTCCACATCCCCCTCGAAATAATCCACAACGCGGCCGGGTATGGCCGCTCCGCGGCCTTTCTGGGCGATCCGTTCCTTTAGTTTTTCCTGGAACGCCTGCGCCGCGTCGTAACCGTAATTCGACAAGAGGTGGTTCATGGCGATCACTTCCGCTATCACGGTGATGTTCTTGCCGGGCGTGATCGGAAGGTGCACGATGGGGATATCCACATCCAATAGGGAAACCGTGTCTTTCTCCAGACCGGTCCGATTGATTTGCCGGCCTTCTTCCCACAGGAACAGCTCCACCACGACTTCCAGGCGTTTCTGATACCGGATGGACCGTATGCCGAACATCGAAAGGACCTCGATGATGCCCAAGCCCCGGATCTCCATGAAATGTTTGTTCATATCGGTGGAGGAGGCCATCACGATGTTGTTTTTCCGGGTCAGCATCACCACATCATCGGCAACGAGCCGGTGACCGCGTTCGATCAGATCCAGTGCCACTTCGCTTTTCCCAATGCCCGACTTTCCTGTGATCAGGATGCCGATTCCATACACGTCGACCATGGACCCATGTACGACGGTCTGCAGGGCGAACTGGTCTTCCAGGAAATCCCGCAGTTGGAACATGAACTTCGTCGTCTCCACCGGGGTCCGGAAAATCGGAATCGAGAACACGGCCGCCATGTCCATCAATTCCTGGGGGATGCGGTTTCCGTGGGTCAGGAAGATGACGGGCACATCGAACTCGAGGATGTTGGAAAAGGCCTGTTTCTGACCATCGATGTCGAACTTCCGCAAGTACTCGCACTCGGTGTTTCCGAGGATCTGGATCCGTTGATGCGTGTACAACTCCAGGAAACCCGCCATGGCCAGACCGGGCCGGTGCAACTCCTGTTCCGTGATGAACCGGTTCCCGCATGCCCCGTCGTTGACGCAGGCTTCCAATTCGATCTGGACCTTCGTCCGCAATTTCTCCACCAGGAAGGCGACGGAGATCTTCTCTTTCCGGGGTATGGGTGCGTGCGGACCTATGGGCATGGTTCATCCTTTGGCGGATCGTTTTTCTTTGTACTTCAGCAATTGACGGGACATGCTTTCCAAGGCCTTGTTCAAAGCGGTCTCGTAGGTGGTCGCCTGCTCGGTGGCTTTCAAAACCTGACCCGATACGCTCACAACGAGTTCCGCCCGTTGGGGTTCGTCATGCGATTCGTACGGAGCCAGGATCACATCCACATCCATGATGCCGTCATAGTACCGGTTGAGTTTGGAAACGGATTCCCGAACATAGGACTGAAGATGCGCACTGGCGTTGAAATGCCGAGCGGTGATGGTGATGTTCATATGGTCTCCTTTCGTTGTGCCCGTGGATGGGCGGTTTCATAGAGCCCTTTGAGGCGTTCGATGCTGTTATGGGTGTAGACCTGGGTTGCGGCCAGATTCGCATGCCCCAACATCTCCTTGATCAACCGGATGTCGGCCCCGGCATCGAGCAGATGTGTGGCGAAACTGTGCCGGAACACGTGCGGGCTCCGTTGTGAAGCGGAAGGAACCGGTATCAGAGCGTTTTCCACAAGCCGCTGAACGGCTTTCGGATACAGTTTCTTGCCTTTCACGGTTACGAAGACGTAGGCGCACTCGGGGGCCGCTCGAATGGCCAACCATGCGCTCAAGGCCGTGGCCGCTTTCGAGCCGAAGGGTACGATGCGTTGTTTGGCGCCCTTGCCCATCACCCGTATCTGGCTCAGGCGAAGGTCCACGTCGGCGAGACGCAATCCGATGAGCTCGCTCAGGCGGATACCGGTGGCATACAGCAACTCCAGGACCGCCCTCGCCTGGATATCGGTCTGCGTGTCCAGCACGTCGGCCAGCGGGGCGGCCGGTACGGTCTTGGGCAACCGCTTCTCCCGTTTCGGCGTGATGAGCGTCTTGGCCGGGTTCGTGCGGATGATGCCGCGTTTATGAGCGAACCGGAACCAGGCCCGGATGGCGGCCACCTTGCGGGCGATGGAAGACCGGCTGAGACCCTGATCCGCGAGGTGACCCATCCACAGCCGGAGATGGGCGCGCGTGATCCGGTCAGGATCGATGTCATGGGGCGGGCATTCGAACAATGCGGCTAAAAAATCCGTGCATTGGAGGATATCGCGCCGGTAGGCTTCCACAGTGTGCGGAGACAGGTTCCGCTCGATGGTCAATGTGCGAAAGAAGCGGTCGAGTCCATCTCTCATGCCGCAATATAGGTCAGACCGGTCGCCCTTTCCACTCGATTTTTCGCCGCATCAGCCGATCCAGCAACACCCTCGCGCCGAGTATCTGAAACCAGATGACGCCTGCCACATGGGTGAAGGAATCCGCCATCGGCCAGCCGAACCAACGTGCCAGGAGCATGCGTTGCGCGATGGGCACCGCGAATAGGACGGCGAACACCGGTGCCGGAACCGCGCCTGCCAGAAACCCGGCCAATGGTGCGACATACACCCATGCGTGCACCAAGGCCGCGGCAGTGAACAAGGGGATGTTGCCGCCGAATCCGGCGAGGAAGTTTTTCCGGAATCCGTTGAACACCTCACCATGCGAGCGGTACATGCGGCAGCCGACCGTGCCCGCGCCATGCACCATCCGTATGCGACCACCGACGCGGCGGACCGCCTTGGCCAGTTCCACATCGTCCACGATGGCGTGCCTCACGGACGCGTGCCCGCCCACAGCCTCGTAGGTATCCCGCCGGAACGCCATGAACTGACCGCAGGCGGCGGCGAACAACGGACGCAACAGCGGGCGGAGGGAACGGGGCATCCAACGCGGATCGCGCGATACGTAGGCTGCGGGAAGCAAGGTCAGCAGCGCATGGTAGACCATGGGCACGATCAACCGTTCGCTCCAACTAGCAAGCCGTTGAACCGGCCAGGCGGTCAGGAGGCCGTCATCCGGATGGGCGTCCATGTGGGCCGCCAGATTCGCAACGGCTTCCGATGAGAACCACGTGTCGGCATCGGCGAACAGCAGGATGTCTCCGTCGGCTTGAGCGGCCATCTGAGAGCAGGCCCAATGTTTGCCCAACCAGCCATCGGGTTTCGGCGAACCCTCGATCACGCGCAGACGGGGGGACCTCATTCGGTCCAGAATGGCTCTCGTGTCGTCCGTACTGGCGTCGTCCAAAACCAGGATCTGAAGATTCCCATGTGTCTGATCCAGCAAGGATGCCACACAGGCACCGATGCCAGCCTCCTCGTTCCGTGCGGGCACGCAGACACTCACACGAGTGGTCGAAGCCGAGGCATGGCGCGGCAGCTGGCGGAACAGGTGGATGTTCCGCAACAGAATGGCGCTCGTAGCCAGCAGCCATAAAAAAGCGGGTCCGGTCAGTAGGATTGGGTCGAAGCTCAACCGACCACCTCCGTATATTGCCGACCATGAAACGAACATCGGATGTGGCGGCAGACATCGCCACGGTCAAGCACAAACCCGGCAGCTACGAATGGTGGTACTTCGATGCGGGGGATGACAAGGGCGCCTATCATGTTGTCGTGATCTTCCATCAGGGGTGTCCGTTCTCGCCACGGTACATGCGAAGCTACGGGAAACGTCCGGACCATCCCACAGCCTTGGCAGACCACCATCCCGCGGTCAGCATATCGGTGTATCATCACGGGCTGACCCTGTATTACTCCATGACCCAGTACAGCCCCTTTGATGCGGAATTCAACGGGAGCCGGGTCCGATTGCGTGTGGGCAACCATCAGCTTGACGGACTGGTGGAAGACGGGCTGCTCTCCTACAGTTTGCGCTTGGATGAGAAACTGCCGGATGGGACCCATCTGAACGCGATCCTGCGGTTCACTTCTCCGGTTCCGAATCCCTTGCTCTGGACGACGGGTCGAGCCGAAACGGTCGCCGGCCACAGCTGGAATCTTCCGCAAGCAACCAGCAAGGTGAAGGGCGTGATCTCCATCAACCATGATGGCCGCAAGGAGAAGCCGATCGTCTTCGAGGGGACGGGTTACCACGACCACAACCTGGGCGACGCACCCCTACGGACCGCTTTCAAGCAATGGTATTGGGGACGGGTGCATTTCAATGAAGGGACCTTCGTGTACTACATGAAAGAGACCATCGACGGGTGGATCCGGAACGGCTGGTGGTTGAGCGTCGACAACCAGCAGGTTCTGGGAACCTGCGACGCCATCCAATCGGATGCGACCATCCGCAACCCGTTCGGGTTGCAAGCCGATACGCGTTTCCGCTTCTTCCTGCCGGATCGGACGGTGAACCTGACCATGCGTCGAACCGTCGATTCGGGTCCGTTCTATTTCCGTTTCCTGAGCGATGCCGAGGTGGTCGATGCCACCGGCGAGCTGATCGAGCGTGCGACGGGCCTTTCGGAGTATCTGCATCCCGATCGCATCCATTGGAGACGGTTTTGGCCGCTGGTGCACATGCGCCTCCGTTATGCGGACAAACGCCCGCACTGGGTGCAGCGGTTCCGGGCCCTCTACCGGTTGACCTGGTAAAGCGAGGGATACCTCGTTCCAGACATCGCGTCAAGCACGAGGCGCCTTTTCTGCTCCTGCATCGCGTGTTGAACGGTTTGCAGGGCCAAGGCCTTCGGCATGCGGTCGGTGATCCGGATGGGCTCTCCGCTGCGGATCAGCATGACCGGTTTCGGACCGCTCAAAAAGTGGATATGTGTCGCGATCGGCACGACATCCGCCATCGGAGCGTTGGCGATCACCCGCAACACACCGCTCTCGATGGATATGGGAAGGGTGGCATCCACCAACTTCCCCTCCGGAAACAGAAACAGGCAATGGCCCTCCTCATTCAGCCAATCCGCGGCGATGTCCAGGCTGCGCATCGCCGACCGCGGATGGCCGCGGTTGATCGAGAAGGCACCCAGCCGACTGAAAAAGGGATGCTTCCGCAACTGAACATCCTCCATGACGGCCCTCAACCGCTGCCGGAACACATATCGGTTCAGAAGCAAGGGCGTGAGTCCGTCGAACCAGTAGTGATGGTTGACCAGATACAAGCTGCTTTGTCCAGCCGCGGGGCGGTACGCGATGTCGGCGCCGACATGGGCGAAGGTCCGGTCATACAGCCATCGGCTATACATCGTGAAGAAGGCGATGTGGAGCCGGCTTTCCGCCGCAGGGATGAACGAGGTATCGGTCATCAGGGTTGGAACACGGCCTTGAACAGGGCGCGGAGGTCATCCGCGGTGACATCGACAGGCTCCCGGATCTGCGTGAAGGAGACCGGATCGCGGTCCGTATCCAATCGGAAGGAGAAGACATGATCGTCCATGTCGCCGCGCCATCCGAAAAGGCTGCCAAACCGCAGGTCGTTGACGTAGGGCACGCTGTAAATGCCCGCACCCAGAACGATTTGGGTCAGTGAATCCATGCCGTGGTCAGACCGCGGCCTCTTCGGTGAGCGTGCCGTCGGCCAGGCGCAGGGTCCGGAACGGGTATCGTCTCACCAGATCCAGGTTGTGGGTCACCATCAGAACGGCCATGCCGCGGGTGTTGATGGTCTGCAGCACATCCATGATGGCATTCGAGGCATCGGGATCGAGATTGCCCGTCGGTTCGTCGGCCAGAAGGATGCGTGGTTCGTTGGCCAGAGCTCTGGCGATCACCACACGTTGTTGTTCGCCCCCTGACAACTCATGAGGCATATGGGTGCGTTTATTGGATAGCCCGACCAATGTCAGAACCTCCATCACGCGCTGTTTGATCACGCGGGCCGGTTGCCCGGTCACCTGAAGGGCGAATGCGACGTTATCGTAGGCCGACCGGTCGGGGAGCAATTGGAAATCCTGGAACACGATGCCCAGCTTCCGCCGCAGATACGGAACCTTGCGCTGCGGCAGGGCGGTGATGTCATCGCCATCCACCCGAATGGATCCGACCTGGGGAAGCAGATCCCGGTAGATGCATTTGAGGAACGAGCTTTTTCCGGTTCCGGTGGCTCCGACCAGGTAGGCGAATTCGCCGTTTTGCAAGACGAAATCCACTGAATTGAGGATCAGACGGCTCTCGTAACGGACGCTGACATGATGGAACTCGATCACCGGTCGGCTGTTCATTCCGCTTGAAGGACTAACGTGACGCGGTCGCTCTGGGAGGTGGCGTCCTCCAGTTCGGATCCGCTGTAAGCCGCCAAGATACGGAACCCCGAGCGGAGGCAGAATCCGCGCATCTCTTCGAGGGTGTAGACGCGTTGAACGTGCACCTCCCGGTGCCGCAGCAAGACCGTGTCGCTGGCTTCGGCAAGCTGTTCCAAGGTGAACTCGTTGTAGTGCAAGCGTTCGGCTGGCAGAAAGCGGCTCACACGGACGTAACGCCAACGGTCGGGTGTGATGCCCTCATCGTTCATCAGCTCGGAATTCCGTTGTGAATTGACGAAGGTGGCGAAATCCAGGATGAAAATCCCGTCGGGTTGGAGCACCTGGCGTACCTGGCCAAGCACCCGCAGCACCCCATCGGGGTCGGTCATGTAATTGATGCCATCGTACACCAGCAAAGCCACATCAAATCGTTCTTCGAGTCGGATGTCGGTGAAATCGACTTGTTCGAAACGGATGCCCGACTTGGCGAAATCGGCCTTGAAACGGGCCACCTCGAGCATTTCGGCCGATATGTCGGTGGCGGTGATGTCGTACAGATCGAGTTCGTCGAGCAACAACGACAGGGTACCCGTGCCGCAACCGAGCTCCAGGACCGTCTGGGCCTCTTCGAAGTGTTCCGCGATGATGGAATCGATGAAATCCGCCCACACCTCATAGTCAACGCCCTTCATCACGTCGTCGTAAACGGGGGCCAGGTATGTGTAGATGGATTGGTTATGCGTATGAAGCGTCATAGCGATGGCGGTGGATGGTGCAGGCGCATGTGATGGCGGAGATCATCGATGCCGGATCCGCCTGACCGGTACCGGCGATGTCGAAGGCGGTGCCGTGGTCGGGTGAGGTCCGGATGATCGGCAAACCGACGGTCACGTTCACGCCATCGTGGAAAGACAGGGTTTTGAAGGGGATGAGTCCTTGGTCGTGGTACATGGCCAGGACCGCATCGAAACGTCGGTAGGCCCGACTGCCGAAGAAACCGTCGGCAGGGTAGGGACCGGTCGCGTCGATGCCATCCGCGACCGCGGCGCGGAGGGCCGGGACGATCACCTCTTCCTCTTCATGACCGAGCACCCCGCCGTCGCCGGCATGGGGGTTCAGTCCAAGCACCGCGATCCGGGGTCCGGGGATACCGAAATCGTTCCGCAGTGTGGAACGAAGCATGCGGATCCTTCCAAAGACGACCTCCGCGCTCAATGATTGCGATACCGTGGCCAGCGGTTGGTGGATGGTGGCGAGTCCGACGCGCAGATCGGGACCGACGAGCAGCATGCCGACATCGGTCGCACCGGTGAGTTCGCGCAGGTACTCGGTATGTCCAGGAAACGGATACCCGGCCATCGAGATGGCTTCTTTCGACAAGGGCGCCGTGATCATCGCGGATGCGCGGCCTTCCATGCAATCCATCGTCGCGGCACGCACACAGGCCATGGCCGCCTCACCTGACCGGGCGTCTGGCACACCATGCCGGATGTCCGCATTCCGCACGGGAGCGGTGTCCAGCCAGGTGATGTCCGACCGGAGCGGTAGGTCCAACGTCGCCGAAAGCCGTTCAAAAACACGCAGGGAACCGTGCACGCGGGATCCCGCAGGCAGATGTGGTGCGGATTTCAGGACCACTTCCGGACCGATGCCGGTGTGGTCGCCCATGCTGAGGGCCAGAAGGGGACGCATGTGATCGACTCAGGGCGAGCTTAGCAGTTCGAAGTCTCCAAAACCGGTCGTCGCGCGGAATATAAACCGTCGGTTTCCGTAATCCCAAACCTCCAGGGCAGACCCACCGGGCGGTATGCGCCGTTCCACATTCAACGGTTCGCCATACCGGATCCAAACGGCGCCCATGTCCGACTCGTAGCCGGCCTTGGCAGGCGACGAAAAACGCAGAAACGCATCATGTACGCGTTTGTAGTACTCGGCCATCAGTTCGTTGTAAGGGGTGTCCGGCGTGGGGTCACGCTCGGCCCACCAGGCACGGAACCGGTCTTCCCTCTGGGTTTGGCTGCCTCTGCGCATCGCGCGCCACTGCGCTGTGCTGAGTGTAAACCGCATCAGGTCAATGGCCATGTCCAGATTGAGCAGACCGACCGGCATGTCGTACCAGCGAGGCAGGAACCGCATGTCGCCCAAACGGTTGCCGGTACTGTCTCGGATGATGATCCGGTAGGTTCGATTGTCCAGATCCGGTCGAGCCGGTGTCAGGATTCCCTCCGTATGGCCCCCGGTTTCCACGATGGTTGAGTCGCGGGTGGCGTCATCGACCTCAACCAGGCTGAAGGTTGCGGGACGCACACCCGGTGCCGCGATCACCCGGAACGAGGCCGGTTCGCCGAAACGAGTGTTCGAGCCCAGATGCAAGGGCGCTCCGTCGGGCGAGACGGGTATGAGCACCACGTCCGATGCGACAACCGTATCAAGCGGTGGTGTCGGCCGAACCACCCCGTCGACCTCCACCCGAAACAGGGTCTCGAACCGATGGGCAGGAACGTGCGTTTCAAGCATGTCGGCAAGGCTGAGCCCGGCGCGCTTCGCTTCGGTTGCGGATACCGTCAGCGTGCGGGTCCAAACCAACCGTTTCAGACTCACCTGAGACGCGTCCGATGAACGTCTGCCGCGGGTGCCACGCACCGGGGCCTCAAGATAATCGACCGTGATCTCGATGGTGGCCTGAAGGGAGTCGGTTCCAGACAAGCGCCGGAACGGAATGGCTCCGTAGGCGATCCGGAATGAGGTGAGCACATGCGCGGAAACGGGTGAGACCGCCAGGGCGACGGTCCGCGCATGCCATGCCGGATCCCGGTGCGAAGCCGACAGTTGCTCGTAACGGACGCGGTTCTGAGCGGAAGCCGTCAGACCGCTCGTGAGCGTCAAAACCAAGACCAATGCGAAACGGCGGTTCATCGGTCGGATAATAGCCATTATTTTGACGTCATGCATTCCGACACATTTCCTGAAAAACAAGCCCGGATCCGACTCGGCGGCGGCCCGAGCCGAATCAAATCCGAACACGCCAAGGGCAAGATGACCGCTCGCGAACGAATCAGCGCCCTGGTCGATACCGACACCCCTTTCCAGGAGATCGGTCTGTTCGCCGGCGACGGCATGTATGAGGAGGAGGGCGGTTGTCCGGCGGGCGGTGTCGTCGTCGGACTCGGCATGGTCAGCGGCCGCCTGTGCGTGATCGTGGCCAACGACGCCACGGTGAAAGCCGGGGCCTGGTTTCCGATAACGGCCAAGAAAAACCTCCGGGCTCAGGAGATCGCCATGGAGAACCACATCCCGATTCTGTATCTGGTGGATTCGGCCGGTGTGTACCTGCCTCTTCAAGACGAGATTTTCCCGGACAAGGAGCATTTCGGTCGCATTTTCCGCAACAATGCGCGCATGTCGGCCATGGGGATCCCGCAGATCGCCGCCATCATGGGCAGTTGCGTGGCCGGAGGCGCGTATCTGCCCATCATGAGCGACGAGGCCCTGATCGTGGAAGGAACCGGAACGGTGTTTCTGGCTGGCAGCTACCTCGTGAAGGCCGCCATCGGGGAGCACGTCGACAATGAAACCTTGGGAGGCGCATCCACCCATACCGAGATTTCGGGCGTCACCGACTACAAGATGCCGGATGATGCCACCTGCCTGGCCACGGTCCGCAACCTTGTGGCGAAAATCGGTCCGCAGCCCCGTTTCGGCTTCGTCCGCGAGACTCCCGTAGAACCGGCATCGCGTCCGGATGCCTGGCGGGACATCCTACCCGAAGACCGTAATCGCCCGTATGACATGCGCACCTTGTTGGACACGATCATCGATTCAGGCTCCTTCATCGAATACAAACGGGGTTACGGGCAAACCATCATCACGGGATACGCTCGAGTGGATGGCTGGAACGTCGGAATCGTGGCCAATCAGCGCCTCATCACCCGTACGAAAACCGGTGAGATGCAGATCGGGGGTGTGATCTACTCCGACAGCGCAGACAAGTCGACCCGTTTCATCCTGAATTGCAACCAAAAGCGGATTCCCATCCTTTTTTTCCAGGATGTGACCGGATTCATGGTCGGGAAACGCAGCGAGCAGGGTGGCATCATCAAGGACGGAGCCAAAATGGTGAATGCGGTCGCCAATTCGACGGTACCCAAGATCACCATCATCGTGGGCAACAGTTATGGGGCCGGAAATTACGCGATGTGCGGCAAAGCCTACGATCCACGGTTCATCTACGCATGGCCCAGCGCCCGCATCGCGGTGATGGGCGGTGCGCAAGCCGCTCAGACACTGCTGCAAATCGACGTGGCGACGCGCGAGAAGCGTGGCATGCCGGTGACGGAGGAGGATCGGCAGGCCTTCCTATCCGTGATCTCCGCACGCTATGACCGACAGTCGGATGTGACATATGCCGCCGCACGTCTATGGGTCGACGAAATCATCGATCCGGCGGAAACACGAGCCCGCATCTCGGTCGCCATCGACATGGCCGACCACAACCCGGACCTGCCACCCTTCCGGAACGGTGTGATACAGGTCTGATGCTTTACATTCTTTAATCGCCGGCCGCTTTCATTCCAAGTACCGATTCGGTAACTACGCATCATCACCTTTCACGTCTCAACTCAGCGTCATGAAACACATCATCGGTAGCGCCGTGGTCTGGGTTCTGGCCGGAGCCGCCGCGCATCTCCATGGGCAGGCGGTTCCCGCACAGGCCTTCACGCGGGTCACGCTTCACCGGGCCGATGGGACCACCGTTCCACAAGCCACCATCGTCTGGCGGAACGGACTCTTCGAGGCTGCCGGCCCCAACACCGCCGTCCCGTTCGACGCACGCGTCATCGATGGGGGAGATTCCCTGCATGTGTATCCGGGTTTGCTGGATGGAATGGCCGAATGGGGTACGCCGGAACCACCACGACCACCCGAACGGCCGGAGCGAACCGTCGAGGTGACGAACGAGCGCGCGGGCATACTGCCGGAACGTGATGTGGCCGCCCTCATCCGGAAAGAGGCCCCGGAATTCGGTGCGGCCCGGTCGGTCGGATTCACCCTGATGGCGATCGCTCCCCGCGGGCCCCTGCTTCCCGGCAGGGTGAGCGTGTTCCATGTGCGCGGCGAGATGACCCCATCCTCCCTGTATCGACCGAATATCGGGATCAAGGCCACTCTGACACCATCGCGCATCGTCTATCCCACCACGATCATGGGCGTGATGGCCACGTACCGGCAACTCTTCTATGATGCGCGCGCCCTGCAGGCGCATCAGGCATCCGGATCTGCCAACGCTCCACGGGATGCGTCACTGGAGGCCCTGTTTCCCATCGCAGACCGCACCAGCGCCTTCCATTTCGTGGCGGACGACCGGGAGTCGATACGCCGCATGTTCTCCCTGAGCGATGAATTGGGATTCAACACCATCCTGGTCTCCGGAAAGGAGGCCCATACGCAGGCCGCGGAATTGGCGCGCCGTAAGGTGCCGGTCCTGGTCAGTTTCGCGCTGCCCGCGAAACCGGATACCTCGGCTGGAAGGACAGATGAGGAGTCGGCATGGAAATCGAGACAGGTCCAGGCCTGGACGGCATCGGTCCGTAACATCCGTTCCCTGCTGGATGCGGGAGTTTTGGTCGGCTATGCCTCGAATGGGCTCAAACCCTCCGATCTGAAGAAAAACGTGGATGTGTTGCTCTCGCAGGGTGGATTGACGGAGGCGGAAATCGTGCGGATCATGACCCTCAACACCGCCACCATCCTGGGTCTGAATGCCATCACCGGGGATGTGCGCGCAGGAAACCTGGCGGACATGGTCGTGACCACGGCACCCATGACCCGTACTTCCGTCCGCACCGTCTACACCGTGACGGCCGGCGACCTCACCGAAATCAAAGCCACACCGGCCGCTCCAGGCGGACGGGGGAGGATGACCGAATGAAAACCCTTCTCATCCGTATCGCCGCCATCCTGCTGGCGTCAACGGTGTCCGCGCAGCCCAAGGGCAGCGTGCACATCCGGAACGCGACCGTCATCACCATTTCCGGCGGAACCCTTGAAAACACCGATGTGCTGGTCGAAAACGGACGCATCACGCGCATCGGATCCAACCTGTCCACGCCGCGTGGCGCTGACGTGGTGGATGCCACCGGCCGCTACCTGATGCCCGGCATCATCGACGCGCATTCGCACATCGCCTTGTCCGGGGTGAACGAACCCACGCATCCGGTTACGGCGGAAGTCCGCATGGCGGATGTCATCAACGCGTACGATGTCTCGATCTACCGCGCCTTAGGTGGCGGCGTGACGATCTCGCACGCCATGCACGGTTCGGCGAACGTGATTGGCGGCCAGGGCGCCACACTCAAACACCATTATGGCGAGGAAGCTGAAACCCTGCTGATGAAGGATGCGCCGCGCACGATCAAGTTCGCCCTCGGCGAGAACCCGACCCGAGTGCACGGTCAGGGTAACAATGTGCAACCCCGCACCCGGATGGGTGTGGAGCAGGTGATCCGCGAGCATTTCGATGCGGCTCTGGACTACAAACGCCGCCGAGCCGATTATGCGACGGCCTTGCAGACCTGGGAACGCAACCGTCGCCGCGGTGCGGCTCCGGTCCCTGTGGCTCGGAACGCGCGTTTGGATGTTCTGGTGGACATCCTGGACGGAAAGATCCTGGTGCACTGCCATTCCTACCGCAGCGACGAAATCTCCATGCTGATGCGGGTTTTCAAGGACTACGGCATCCGCAATTACACCTTCCAACACGCCAACGAGGCCTTCAAGGTGGCACCGGAACTGGCGGCACACGGAGCCTACACGTCCATTTTCTCGGATTGGTGGGCCTACAAGTTCGAGGTCTATTATTCGACCTCGTACAACGCCGCCATTCTGAACCATTACGGCGTGGTGAATTCCATCAATTCCGACAGCGGCGAGCTGATCCGGCATTTGAACCACGAAGCCGCCAAGGCGGTGCGGTATGGCGGTGTCTCGCAACTCGATGCCCTCAAGATGATCACCATCAACCCGGCCATCCAGCTCGGAATCGACAAGCGGGTCGGCACCATCGAGGTGGGCAAGGATGCCGACCTATCGCTTTGGAGCGCGCATCCGCTGAGCATCTATGCGATCGCGGACATCACCTGGGTGGATGGTGTCAAGCGCTTCGACCGGATGAACGATCCGTCCGACATGCGGCTCCGAGTGTCAGCCGATGGCAAATTCTCCGATACGGTGGCGTCCGTCTCCGGGCGTCATGAGGATAGCTGCATGCAGGGCGTCCTCGATTTCTTCACGTTTGAACAGATGGAGCACGCCCATGACCATTAAGAAACCGCTCCTGCTTATCGCCGCCTACCTCCTGGCCTGTACGGCGACCGCGCAGATCACGGAACGACCCGGATACGGCCGTTATGCCCTTGTCGGTGCCACCATCCATACGGTGACCCATGGCGTGATCGAGAACGGGGTGATCCTCATCGACCACGACCGCATCGTGTTCGTGGGTTCGAATGTGAAGCCAACGGCGGAATACGAGGTCCTGGATTACAGTGGCAAGCAGATCTATCCAGGACTCATCGATGCGGGTACCTCATTGGGGCTCATCGAGATCAGCGCCGTCCCGGTCACGGTGGACAATGCCGAGGTCGGATCCTTCAACCCGAACATGCGGGCCTTCACCGCCATCAACCCGAATTCGGCGTCCATTCCGGTGAACCGGGTGGACGGTGTGAGTACGGTGATCTCCCAGCCGGCTTCCGGCGTGGTGTCCGGCACGGCGACTCTGATCGACCTGTTTGGCTACACACCCGACTCCATGGCTGTGAAAGCCGATGCGGCGATGGTCCTCAACTGGCCTGCCGGTGGACGTCGCGGATGGTGGGATTCACGGACGGACGAGCAGATCGCCGAACAGACACAGACCGGACTCAAGGAGATGCGGGAGACCTGGAACAAGGCCAGATTCTACCACGAGATGATGACCGCCTATGAGACAACCCCAACCGGGAAGACGAAGCCGGATCGTGATGTGCGCATGGAGGCCATGCGGCCGATCTTCAGCGGGGCGCTTCCGGTGATGATTGTCGTGAACCGCGAACGGGATATCCTGGCCGCATTGGATTGGGTGAAAGCCAATCCCGAGGTCCGATTCATCTTCAGCGAAGTTGCGGAAGGCTGGCGTGTGGCCGAGAAGATCGCCGCCGCCAAGGTTCCCGTCATCGTAGGTCCTGTTCTCAGCACGCCTACCCGCGATTACGACCACTATCTGCGTCCATATCAGAACCCTGGCGTATTGGCCAAAGTCGGAGTACGGGTCGCCTTGCGTACGGGACAGAGCGACAACGTGCGTAATCTTCCGTTCCAGGCCGGGTATGCGGCCACCTATGGCATGGACAAGCTCGAAGCCCTGAAATCGGTCACCATCAACCCGGCCGTCATTTTCGGTGTCGAAGACCGCTTGGGAAGCATCGAGGCCGGGAAGCAGGCCAATCTGGTGGTCGCCAACGGGGATGTTTTCGAGACGATGACCACCATCGAGCAGATGTTCATCCGCGGGCGGAAAATCCCGATGACCAGCCGCCAGGAGCAGCTTTACCGGCAGTTCATCGACCGGGAAGCCGTCAACGGCCGCGATTAATGCGCATGGCCCGGAACATCGCAGACATGGGTGTGCCGGTTGTTGCGATAGATGGCCCAGGCCATCAGACCCGCGCCGACTGACATGCTCAGGATACCCGGCCATTGCAGCGAGATATCGCTGTGATGGTGCTGGTGAAAGAGGAATTGGCTGACCAGCACGAAGGCCAGACCCACCGCGAAACGCGCCATGAGGGTGCGGTCCTTGTGCTTCAGCCAGGTCGGAATGAAGGCGGCCAGACTCACCGGCACGACGGCCAGGATGAGTGCCCATTCCACCACATCGGTGAAGAACACCGAGAAGGAGGGTAGGGCCAGGATCAGGAAGGGGGTGGCCATGCAGTGGATCAGACAGACCGACGACAGGAACACACTGGACCGAGAGAGGATGCCACGTGTGGAGTTAGTCATGGCAGGTGGGACAGTGGCCGTGGATCACGATCTCCTGGGATTTCATGACATAGCCGGGGGCAGGTAGATCGATGACGGGCATGGGTTCATTGACCGGAAGACAGAAAACCCGTTCGCATTCGTCGCAAACGAAATGGGCGTGAGGATGGATGTGCTCGTGTGAAGACGAATCCAGATCCGGGGATACCGCATACAGCCAGTTCCGGTCTTCCGTCGGGATGCGGTGCAGGATGCCCTTCTCGGTGAACACGTTCAGGGTACGGTACAAGGTCACCTTGTCCAAGCCGGATTCCGGACCGAGGGCCTCCGTGATCGCCCCGTGCGACATGGCGTTAGCCGTGCGCAACATCAGCGCCAGGACATCGACCCGCACCGGAGTGGCCTTGAGATCGTGGCGGTGCAGGATGTCGGTGATTCGGTCTTCCATGGGTGTGAAGGTAGGGATTGCGCTGGTCAATTGCAACTCAGTTGCAATATTTGCATATCAAGAGGCTGACCGATTCTAGCGATATTTCCGCTATGCCCAAAACATCGGTCCGCATCGCATCCGGTCAAG
>Ga0169931_10004912_pt1 | contig 20605 bp, 18 predicted proteins | sample Kivu_15m_20L_FD_129675 | JGI IMG/M metagenome (GOLD analysis project Ga0169931, IMG submission 129675) | Freshwater microbial communities from Lake Kivu, Western Province, Rwanda to study Microbial Dark Matter (Phase II) - Kivu_15m_20L... | ecosystem: Environmental > Aquatic > Freshwater > Lake... | reverse complement strand
TGTGGCGCGATGCGATTCAGGCACGATGCCACGACCCTGCACCGAGGTCACCACACCCCAGCCCATGTCCAGAAAGCGCTGGACCGCGGCACCCGCGCCCCGCGCGCCGCCACCCAGCCACAGCATCGGGCGACGGGCAGTCGCCAGATGATCCGCCAGGGAAGCGACCTCGGCGGCAGCAGGTGCCAGAGGGGTTGCCGCCAGCGGCGAAAGATCAGCGGGAATCGGCAGCGTTTGCGCCTGGACATCAATCGGAATTTCAATGCTGACAGGACCGCAGGGCGGCGTGAATGCCACGCGCGCGGCCTCGCGCAAGGTGGCCAGTGCAGTCTCGGGGTTGCGAATCCGATAGGCCGCCTTGCCAACCGATTGGAGCATGGCGAGTTGTGCGGGATGCTCGTGGATGAAGCCCAGGTCGCGATCCAGGTAGTCGGATTCGATCTGACCGGTGAGATGAAGCAGTGGCGTGCCCGCGGTAAGTGCTTCCACCATGGCGCCCGCCGCATTGCCGCTACCGGTACCGGTGCTGGTCACGCAGACCCCCAGCACGCCGGTCACGCGCGCGTAGGCGTCGGCCATGTTGCAGGCGCCCGCCTCGCCTCGTGCTGAGACGAACCGGATCGTCTGACGACGATGGAACGCATCGAGGATCGGCATGTTGTGAATCGAGATCACACCAAACGCTGCCTGAACGCCGCAGGCTTCGAGAAAGCGTGCGACAAGCTCGCCGACGGTTATCCGTGGCGGCGTGGGTGCTGCTGCTGGCGCGGCGCTCATCGCCCCAGGTCACGCTTGATTTTGGTAAGCGGCGAATCGGGCGGGTACACCGGTGTGATCGGCTTGGGGGAGCCGAGCATCACGCACATCAACGCGTCCTCATCGCCGATGTTGTGTTCTTCACGGTAGACGCCTGGGGGGACCGAGATCAGATCGCGCTCGCCCAGCACCGCCTCCCAGCGCTCGCCGTCTTTCTCGCAGATCACCTTCATCGCACCGCGCAGCACGAAAAAGATTTCTTCAACGTCATAGTGGATGTGCGAGGGCCCGATGTTTCCAGCCGGGATCACCATGGTGCTGAACGTGAAGTGGGCTGCGGGCACGGTATTGCTGTCGCGCGCGACGCCTGTGCCACCGGTGCCCACATAGCGCATCTGCGCGCGGCGATAGCGGGGATCGAAGTCAGCCTGAAACTTGAGTGCGTCCCAGTCATAGCGGCGATTCGAGCGCCGCGCGACACGGCTTTCCATCCACTCGGCAAAGCGCTTGCCGTCAGGTGGCATCAGCGAGCGCTGGATGTCGGCCTCAGGCGGGATCAGCGGATCAAGCAGACCGCGTTCGTTGAAGACGGGCTCATCGGCGGCGGGGGCGTTGCTCATCGGCGATTTCTCCCTGATCGAAGTTTCGACGTAGTTTAGTACACGAAACGTTGATTCATCAATGGAACAGCTTGACAGCGTTCTTTCACCCGCAGTCGGGCACGGTCCCGCAGAGGTCGGTCGGCTGCGGCCAACCCGATACACTGGCGGGATTGCCGCTTCGTTACGTCCAACCATGTCCTCAGCGCTTCGACCTGCTCGCATCTTTATTGCTGGCCACCGTGGCATGGTGGGTTCCGCCATCGTGCGCGCGCTTCACCGCCGGAACGCCACTGAGCCCAGCGAGCTCGTCGTACGCACCCACGCCCAGCTTGATCTCACCGATCAGCGCTCAGTGCGCGAGTTCTTCGCAACCGAGCGCCTCGATCAGGTCTATATGGCCGCAGCCCGCGTGGGCGGCATCCATGCGAACAACACGTATCCGGCCGACTTCATCTACGACAATCTGATGGTTGAGGCCAATGTGATTGACGCTGCATTTCGCAGCGGCGTGCGTCGGCTGCTGTTTCTGGGCTCCAGTTGCATCTATCCGCGCAATGCGCCCCAGCCGATGAGCGAAGCGGCACTCCTCACTGGCGTGCTGGAGTCCACCAATGAGCCCTATGCGATCGCCAAGATCGCGGGCATCAAACTATGTGAAAGCTATAACCGTCAGTACGGTGCGTCGCATGGCATTGACTACCGCAGCGTCATGCCCACCAACCTGTATGGGCCTGGTGACAACTATCACCCCGAGAACTCGCATGTGATTCCGGCGCTGATTCGTCGCTTCCATGAAGCGCGGGCCGCAGCGCTGCCGCAGGTTGCGGTGTGGGGAAGCGGATCGCCGCGCCGCGAATTTCTGTATGTGGACGACATGGCTGAAGCAAGCGTGCATGTCATGAATCTTCCGCAGAGTGTTTATGCACAGCACACACAACCCATGCTTAGCCATATCAACGTGGGGTGGGGCGACGATGTCAGCATCGCTGAGCTTGCCCGCGCGGTTGCGAAGGCAGTGGGTTATGAAGGCCAGATTGTTTTCGACGCCACGAAGCTCGATGGCACGCCGCGAAAGCTGATGGACAGCACCCGCCTCAACAGCCTGGGCTGGCGCGCGCGCGTGGCGCTCGATGAAGGCCTGCATCGCGCCTATCAGGATTTTCTTCAAACCACCCCGCGCTCGGTTTAACGCGCCTGCATCGGGGATAACCGGCCATGGCAGACATCCTGGGACTCGGTTTATCGCACTATCCGCCGCTTTGCATGCCCGATCCCATGATGTCGGGCATCCTGCGTTATGCGCTCGACGATCCTGGCATACCTGCTGCAGCGAAAGATCCCGCGTCATGGCCTGCCGCCATGCGCGAGGAATGGGGGGCTGATCAGGGCGCTGCGGCAGCCGCGCGCCACCGTGCGCAACTGGTTGATCAGTTTCGGCGCGTGCGTCAGGAAATCGATGCGTTTCAGCCCGACCTGATCCTGATCTGGGGCGACGATCAATACGAAAATTTTCGGGAAGACGTGATTCCGGCCTTCACGGTGTGCGCCTATGACGACCTGGATGTCTACCCCTGGCGACACGCGCAGGGCTCGGCGATGGTGGGCGGAAAACCCAATGTGTGGGGCGAAGGGCCCGAGCGCGCCTTTCGCATTCGCGGTCGTCGCGATGTCGGTAAGTGGCTTGCCTCAGGATTGATCGAGGCGGGCTTCGATGTCGCCTACGCCTACAAGCCGCTCCACCATCCCAGCCTGGCGCATGCCTTTACCAACGCGGTTTTGTATCTTGACTACGACCGGCAGGGTTGGGATATCCCGGTGCTTGCAATGCCGATCAACTGCTATGGGCGCAAGGTGATTTCGGCGAAAGGTTTCCTGATGCGGGTCAATGATCCGCTCGAGCCTGATCCGCCGTCGCCCTCACCTGCGCGCTGCATGGATCTGGGCGCAGCAGTTGCAAAGCTGCTTCGCGACTCGCCGCTTCGGGTGGCGCTGCTGGCCTCATCCAGCTGGTCGCATGCGTTTCTGGTGGATCACACCCATCGCCTGATGCCCGACACTCTGGCCGATCGCGCGCTGTATGCGGCCATGACAGCGGGCGACTTCGGTTTCTGGCGAGGCCGAAGCACCGCGCAGTTTGAGCATGCCGGTCAGCAGGAAATCCTGAACTGGTGCCCGCTGTTAGGCGCAATGCAAGCGCTGAACATGTCGCTGTCCTGGAGCAGCTTTGTTGAAACGCATGTGTTCAACTCGAACAAGGTCTTCGCGGTGTATCGGGCCGCTTAAACCCAGCCTTCCAGCAGATCCACCGGGTCGCCGTAGCGCGATGCCACCTCGATGACCTCGGGGTCGCGCAGCGCGCACAGGAAGCCTTTGTCGACCAGCAGGTTGTCGCCCGCCCGCACCGTGCCATCGAGTGTCACCAGATCAACGTGCACGGGCGGCTCTTCCCAGTCGGGCATGACGCGACGAATGTAGTCGGCGGGCTTGGCCAGATCGATACCGAAGTGGAGCGCGCCGGGCGAGTTGGAGCCAGCCGGGTAAATGGTGTGGCGGGGCGCTTTCGGATTAAAGCCGCAGCCGCCGCCCTCTATCATGCGGCCGCCAATCAGCATGTCGCGCAGTAGCCGCGCCTCGTTCGATTCGCCTTCAACCCGCACGACATACTCGCCCTCAAAGTGCACACCGATTCGCTCCTTGAAGGGTTCGGCAAACCCCACCGCCCACTGCGGAACCAGTACGCCGCTCATCTGCGTGTGTTTTGACAGATCGTTCTTGACGGCATTGTGGTCCCACAGATTGGGTCCGTGTGCCGCGAGATAGTGGACATAGCAACCGTCTTCGCTCGCATCCATCCGACCCCGCCAGCGGTTGGTCGACAGCATGTTGTCGCGCATGTCTGGGGTGAAATGAATGCGGAAGTCGCTGCCGCGTTCATCGGTGAAGTGCATGTCGAAGTTGACGCCCACCGGATAGCGCCGCGCCGTGGCCCGGGTGATCTCGCCAACGATCTCAATCGGAAAGCGCGCCTGCGGCGTGTGCAGCAAATCAAGATTGCGGAAATACGTGATCTTGACCCAGCGCTGGCCCTGCCTGCGAAGTCCGATGCAAAAGGGGTCAATGATTGAACAGAACCAGGTTGAGACGACGAAGTTGGCTTTTGAAAGCAGCGGCTTGACTTCATCGGGGATACGTTCAACCCGGCAGCTGGGCTCCATGTAGACGCGCATCGTTGCGCCGCGTGCGCGGGCATGCCCGCCAATCGCATCAATGACGCGTGAATCCAGCAGCGGGTCGGCCAGGAACAGCACCTGGTCACCGGGTCGAAAGGCAAAGGTGCGGGTGAAGTTATCGAGCGCCGCAAAAAAATGCTTGGTGTCGGTGACGCCAGGGTGAAGCGGGAGCGGAAGTCCCTGGTAACGGGGTTGGTCTGCCATTGAGAGGGTCCTGAGTTCGGTGTGAGGGCGATGTGGACGGGTTATTTCTTGCCAAGACCGAGGCGGGCGGCGCCCTCGGTGTAGAGGCCAATTTTGTCCGCCATGAACGCATCCATCTCGTCAACGCCGATGTTGATCAATTCAAATCCGGATTTGGCAGCCAGCTCTTTCATCTCTTTGTCGTCATTCAATGACCGCCACAGGTCGGAGATACGCTTTCTGGCCTCGGGCGATGTACCCCGCGGCATACCGATGCCACGATAGGCGCCGTCGATCCAGTTGACGCCAAGCTCGCGAAATGTGGGCACATCGGGTAACAAGGGATGGCGCTTTTCCATCGCAACGGCCAGGGGCCGCAGCCGGCTCTGATTTGCGATGGCAAAGGGCGTGTAGGTCATGGCACCGTCAATCTGTGCGCCCAGCACCGCCACCGACATGTCGCCGGTTCCCTTGAACGGGATGTAGTTGGTCTTCACGTTGAACGCGGCATTCAGACGCTCATGGGCAGCGTGATTCGCCGAGTTCAGTCCTGAGCCGCCCAGGCTCAGCTTGCCGGGAGAGGCCTTGGCAGCTGCGATGAAGTCAGCGAAAGTACGAATCGCACTGGAGGCGGGCACGACCAGGATGTCGGGTGTGTAGTGGAACCAGAAGACCGGCGTGATGTCAGCGGTTTTGTACTGAACCTGCCCTTCGAGGGGCTGGAACACGATGTGCGGCAGATTGATGCCAACGACATTGAATCCGTCACCAGGCAGCTGGTTCAGCTGGGTCCACATCAGTGCCCCGCCTGCGCCGGGCTTGTATTGAATGATGGCATCGACGGTTGGGCAGCGGCGCTTGAGCACCACCTGCTGATGTCGCGCCGACAAATCAGATTCACCCCCTGGCGGAAACGCCTGCCAGTACAGCACGTGTTTATCCGGGCATTGTTGCGCCAGCGCCGGCGCGACGGGTGATAACAGCGAAGCAAGTGCGGCAAGCCCAAGCGCCGCGGCCTGAAGTGATGAACGCATCGTTGTCTCCCTGGGTGGTTTGTGTCTCAGCTCGAGCGAATCGCCTGACAAACGGCGTCGGTCACCTGACGTGTCGTGGCGGTACCGCCGAGATCTCGCGTGTGCAGCGCACGGTTGGCCGTGACCGATTCCACTGCCTGCATCAGTCGCGCAGCCGCCTGGCGTTCGCCCAGGTGCTCGAGCAACATCACGCAGCTCCAGAATGTGCCCACCGGATTCGCGAGTCCTTTTCCCATGATGTCGAACGCCGACCCGTGAATCGGCTCGAACATGCTGGGAAAACGACACTCGGGATCGATGTTGCCCGTGGGCGCGATGCCTAGGCTTCCGGCCAATGCTGCAGCCAGATCGCTCAGGATATCGGCGTGGAGGTTGGTTGCCACGACGGTATCAATGCTTGCGGGTCGATTCACCATGCGCGCGGTCATGGCATCGACGAGCTCCTTGTCCCAGCGAACATCGGGGAACTCTGCTGCGATCTGCAGCGCGATTTCGTCCCACATCACCATGGCATGGCGCTGGGCGTTGCTCTTTGTGACGACGGTGAGCAGTTTGCGCGGGCGCGACTGCGCAAGCCGGAAGGCGAACCGCATGACACGCTCTACACCGGCCCGAGTCATGATGCTGACATCGGTGGCCACCTCGATCGGATGCCCCTGGTGAGCGCGTCCGCCAACGCCTGCGTATTCGCCTTCGGAGTTTTCCCGAACGATCACCCAATCGAGGTCAGAAGGCGCGCAGCGCTTGAGGGGGGCGTCGATACCCGGAAGAATGCGGGTCGGTCGGACGTTGGCATACTGATCGAAGCCCTGACAGATCTTGAGCCGCAAACCCCACAGCGTGACGTGATCGGGGATGGCAGGGTCGCCTGCCGATCCGAACAGGATGGCGTCCATGTGCCGCAGCGCGTCAAGACCGTCGGCGGGCATCATTTCGCCATGGGCGCGATACCAGTCGCCTCCCCATCCGAAGTCAGAGAATTGAAAGTCGAGGTGCTTGAGCGAAGCCGCCAGCGCTTGCAGCACTTCGCGGCCGGCCGGGATCACTTCCTTGCCGATACCGTCGCCCGGAATCGTTGCTATCTGGTAGGTGGTCATGATGTCTTGAGAGCGAGGGCTCAGGAAGCCGAGAACTTTGCGACGATACGGCCAATGCCGCAGGTCGGCAACCCAGGCTTGCCAACCCGGCACCCGCGCTTGCGAGACGCGCGGTGTTTGCGTAGCGTGCGAGCACGCATCGTTGTTCGCTTTCAAAACCGTATCAGGAGCTGCTATGGATCTCGGTATCCGATCGCGCCGCGCGCTCGTGTGCGCGTCCTCACAGGGATTGGGCCTCGCCTGCGCAACGGCGCTCGCACGCGAGGGCGCGCAGGTGTTTCTGAACGGGCGTGACCCGGAACGGCTCGCCCGGGCGGTTGATTCAATTCGCGAGGCGACCGGCACAACCGCGATCCCTGTGGTGGCCGACATCACGACCGAGGCGGGGCGGCAGACGCTGTTTGACTCCTGCACCGAACTCGACATTCTGGTGAACAACAATGCCGGACCGCCGCCCGGACAATTGTCAGACTGGGATCATGACGCCTGGATTCGCGCGCTCGAGGCCAACATGCTGGCGCCGATCCTGCTGATCCGCGGGTTCCTGCCGGGCATGCGGGCCAGAAAATTTGGTCGCATCGTCAATATCACCTCGGCCATGGTCAAGAGTCCGCGCGCGCACATGGCGCTGTCGACCTCGGCGCGCACCGGCTTGACCGCCTTCTGCAAATCGATGTCATTTGAGGCCGCTGCGGACAACGTGACGATCAATAATCTGTTGCCCGAGCGTATTGATACGCCGCGGCAGGCCTTCCTCGCAGAGCGGCTGATGAAGATGCACGGGATCACCCGCGAGGAGGCTCGGCAGCGCATCGCCGAGTCCATCGCCGCCAAACGTTTTGGCCGCCCCGAGGAGTTTGCCGATGCCTGCGCGTATCTGTGCAGTGCACAGGCGGGGTTTATTTCAGGTCAGAACCTGCAGCTTGATGGTGGGTCGTATCCGGGGCTGATCTGAGCGCGTTGCAACGCTATCCACCCACCCGCGCCCAGTCGCGCAGCACAAAACGCTGCAGCTTTGCGTTTTCGGTGCGCGGCAGCGCGCTAAGAAATCGAATCCGTCTTGGGTATTTGTACGGGGCCAGGCGGTCACGGACCCAGCGCTGCAGTTCCTGCGCCAGCGTGTCATCGCCTTCACGTGAGGGGCGGCACACCACAAACGCCATCACCACCTGACCACGTTCAGTGTCGGGGGCGCCGACCACTCCACACTCGGCAACATCCGGGTGCGTGAGCAGCACATCTTCGACCTCGGGACCTGCGATGTTGTAGCCAGCGCTGATGATCATGTCGTCGGTGCGCGACTGATACCAGAAGTAGCCGTCCGAATCCATCAGGTAGGCGTCGCCGGTCAGGTTCCAGCCCTGCTGCACATAGCTTGACTGTCGGGGATCATCGAGATAGCGGCAGCCGGTCGGGCCGCGTACGGCCAGCCTGCCAAGGGTGCCCGGCGGCACGGGCTGTCCCTGGTCGTCAAGAATGCACGCCTGATAGCCCGGGACGACCCGGCCGGTGGCCCCCGCTCGAACGTCTCCCGGGCGACATCCGATGAACGCATGCAGCAGTTCGGTGGAGCCCAGGCATTCGGTCATGTCGATGCCTGTGGCCTCCAGCCATTGTGCGCGGGTGTCGGCGGGCAACATTTCGCCCGACGACACCGTGATGCGGAGCGACTGAAGCGCCTGACGTTGCGCCACAGCGGCCATCCTGCGATAGAAAGTAGGTGCCGTGAAACAGATGGTGGCCTGGTGATGTGCTATACCCGCCAGCAGCGACTCGGCGGTCCATTGCGGTTCGAGCACCGCGCTGGCACCCGCGCGCAGCGGAAAGATCAGCAACCCGCCCAGCCCGAAGGTGAAGGCCAGCGGCGGGGTTCCGATGAACACGTCCGTTGAAACCGGTTCAAGCAAATGGCGGGCAAGCACATCGGCAATCAGCAGGCAGTCGCGATGAAAATGCATCGTGCCCTTGGGCTGGCCGGTTGTGCCTGAGGTAAACGCAATGAGCGCGACATCGTCCTGTGCGGTGTCTGCGGGCTGGAACGGTTCGTCATGGCGCGCCATCGCGTTCTCAAGGCTGCCAGGCAACGCATGGGGTTCACCGTAGCCAAGCACGGGTCCTGAGCCGGGGCGTGCGGCGCGTACCTCATTCCAGGCGTCAAGCAGGCTGGCGTCGCACAGGGCAGCGCTGACCTGCGCGCGTTCGGCGATGACCCCCAGTTCACGCGCACGCAGCAGGGGCATGGTCGTGACTGCGATGCATCCCGCTTTCAGCACGCCCAGCCAGCACGCGGCAAGCATCGGATGATTGGGGCCGCGCAGCAGCACCCGAGCCCCGGTGGGAAGATTGAAGTCTGAGCGCAGCACATGCGCGATGCGATCAACCCGATCGGAAAGCTGGGCATAGGTCCAGACGACGCCTGCGCCACGCAAGGCGATCGCGTCACCGCGTCCGGCACGCAGTTGCGAATCGATGAGTTCGGCGGCGGCGTTCAGACGATCCGGGTAAACGATGCTGTGTGGCGGATCGAGCAACAGCGGCCATTGCTCGGCCGGCGGCAGACGGTCTCTTGCGAAGCTGTCCTGGTGACCCGAGCGATGAAGTCCGGGCTGGCGGGGCATGCCAGCGGTCACTGCGACGACCCGGTACCAAGGCTTGCCGGCGCGTCCTTCCATTCGGGCGCCACCAGACGACGCTTGCCATCGTGCGACAACCGGATGCCGGGCTCGTCAAGCGCTTCACGGTCCCACAACTGGCAGGTGACCTGCTTGTGTTTCTGGTCAAGCCCCTCGCAGTAGTTGGTGTATTCGCAGAGGCGGACCACGTCGGCGCGTCCAAGCAGCGTCTTGAGCGCCCAGTCGGGGTCGGCGAGGCTTTGGCGGGCCGTACCCACCACATCGCAATCGCCGGCTGCGAGCATCGCTTCAGCGAATTCGAAGTTATGGACGCCGCCGGTACAGACCACTGGCGTCGTGCGGCCAGCCTCACGGATGGCGCGTCGAATGCTTGCGGTGGCCGCCCGGTTGCGACCAAACGGGCCGCGCTGATCGGACAGGTATTGCGGCATGCACTCGTAGCCGCTGCGTCCGGTGTAAGGGTAGGCGGCCTGACCGACCGACGGCTGTTTGGCGTCATCAAACTTGCCGCCGCGGCTGGTCGACAGAAAGTCCATACCAGCGAGCGCGAACTGAACGCCATACCAGGTGCTGTCATCTACCGCGGTGCCGCCCTCGATACATTCCTCAGCCAGAAAACGGCATCCGACAGCGTAGTCGCTTCCTACTTCGGCTCGCACCGCCTGATAGACCTCGAGCGGCAGGCGCACGCGCGCCTCGCGACTTCCGCCATAGCCGTCGGTTCGCTGGTTGGTGGTCGATAGAAACGAGGCCATGGTGTAGGCGTGTGCGTAGTGAAGCTCGACGCCATCAAAGCCCGAATCGCGTGCGCGCCGCGCGGCCTGGGCGAACAGCCCGGGCAGCTCCTGGGGCAGTGAACGGATATGCGTCAGGTGCAGATCGTTGACCGATTCGCGCGCGCCGTACTGCAGGCTTTGCAGATCACGAGCATCGAGCACCCGGGACCAGCCCTCAACGCCCAGCCCGAGCAATGCCTCACGCGCCTGCGCTTCGCTCGCCCCCTGAAGGCCGGCGCGTTCCAACAGTTGTGGCGTGAGGGCGAGATGACGTTCAAAGAACGTGCGAGGCTCGGGGCGTCGGCGAATCCGCAGGAAATCAATGATCTGAATGAGCAGCCGGGTGTGGCCGCCGCTGGCTTCATTGACCGCGCGCGTAAGGCGTTGGAGCCCGTCAATGTAGCGATCGTCGCCAATTCGCAGCAGCGGTCCGCTTGGCACATCGCGAATACCGGTGGCCTCGATGACGATGGCGCCGGGCTTGCCCCGCGCGAAGCGTGCATACCACTGGATCACATCTTCGGTTACCTCACCGTCTTCGTTGGATCGCCAGGGCACCATGGCCGGCACCCAGGTGCGATGTTCAAGCTTGAGCGGGCCGAGTTGTACGGGGCTGAACAGCTGAGAGGCGCGCGCTTCCTCGGCAGAGGGAATGCGTCCTGACGACGGCTCGAACCGAATGCGCTCAGCGGGTTTCCACATGGACGGACTCCGGTCGATAAGGGGCGAAGGTGATCAGCATGAAGGCAACATTCGGTGGCGAGACACAGCGCTGATTTTAACGGCCTTGAAGCGGAATCAGCGAAGGCTTCTGCCGGGCGTCTCAAGGGTGGGGTAGGGGCCGTCAATCAGTCGTGCGTGTGAAAGCACGTGCTCTCGCAGTGCCTTGCGACTTACTTTGCCCTGAGGATTGCGGGGCAGAGTGACCATCTCAAAGAAAAGCCGCGGCCGCTTGTGTTTCGATAACGCAGCAACGCGCTGCTCAAGTTCGGCGCGCCAGCCATCCTGGGGCTGCTCGATGACTGCCATGATGACTTCGCCCCAATAGTCAGAGGGCAGCGAGGTGACCACCGCCTGACTGCAGTGTCGCATGCCCGCCAGGGTGGCTTCGATTTCATCGGGATTGACACGGTAGCCGCCTGTCTTGATCACATCGGCCACGCGGCCCGTGAGCCACAGTCGGCCCCGCGCATCGATGGTTCCCAGGTCGCCGGTGGCGTGCCAGCCGTCGGGCTCATGCGCACGAAAGCCCTCCGCGGTCATCAGACCTTCCGACAATTGCGCTGCGCGCAGCCACACTTCGTCTTCGCTGCCAGGCGCAGGTGTTGGTTGATGAGGATGCCCGATGCGCAGCTCGACGCCCGGTGCGGGCCATCCGGTGCAGCTTCCCCCTGTGGGCGGCGCGTCGGCAAACGCCTCATCGATTTCACTGAAAGTGAGCGTGGTGATGGGGTTGACGCATTCTGTTTTGCCGTAGGTGATTCGTACCACCGGGCCGAACATTTGCCGGGCGCGCTCGTAAAGGCCACGCGCCAGCGGCTGCGTGCCCGTAAAGATGCAGCGAAGACCGGTGAACCTTGCCCCATCAAAGGCACCGGTCAGCTTGGCAAGCACGGTGGGCGGCGCAAACATCGCCTGATAGCTGCCGGACTCGAGCAGCGGTCGCACGCGATCAGGATCGACGCCGTCATGAAGCGTGATCTCGCCACCGCAGTCGAACCACGCATTGCTGAGCAGCCCCGATCCATGCACGTACGGCGTCATCAGCAAAATTTTGGACCCGGGATGCGGCATGAAGGGCAGGCAGGCTTTCTGCAGCTGCTCGGCGACCCAGCGTCTTGCATGCGAGGCCAGCACACCCTTTGGGCGCCCCGTGGTGCCCGAGGTAAACAGAATTCTTCCTGGCGTGTTGCCGGGTACGGGAGGCAGATGGGCACCGGCATCGGTCAACGACATTGACGCGGTGATCAGTGGCTCGAGCCCTGCCTCGCCAGCGAGCGCCAGTCGCTCGGGTCGGGTAATCAGGAGACTCGCCTTGGACAACTGCGCGCACCAGCGGATTTCTTCGGCGGTGTAACCCCAGCCAAGCGGCACCTCTGTAAACCCGGCGATCTTCAGACCGAGGCTCACCCAGATTGCCTCGAGACTGTTGGGCAGCAGACTGGCAACCGGGTCGCCCGGTTGCAGGCCGCGTGCAAGCAGATAAGAGGCAAAGGCGTGGGACAGCGCGCCGAGCTGCGCGTAGCTTAAGGTGGCGCCAGCGCTGTCTCGCGCCGCAGCCAGGGTGCCGTGACGGAGTGCCAGTGTTCGAATCTGACCGGACCAGTCGACTGCGCTGGGCAGTGTCGGTGAAAGGTTCATTGAATTCGCCGCGATCAGCTCCGAAACAACTGCGAAACCTGCGGCAGGTCGCGAAGCTGATTCAGGCGATCGAATACCGCCAGCGTGTCGATGTCAGTGGCCTCGCGTGTGCAGTCGAGAAACTTGGCGCGAAGATCGGCGGGTTTGAGCGGCAACATGGCGTTGCCGCGAGCAAACCGCAGCTTGCCCGAGTTGAGCACGCGGCCGTCGTGAAGCTCGATCTCGATTCTGTCGTGAAGGGCAAACACCGGTTCATGCGGACAACGCTCGCCATCAACCGCATGGATGGTGACTCGCGTCATGGCCTGTTGCACGGCTTCGCGGTTGACAAAGCTGTCGGTGAGCTCAGCCAGGCCTACGCTTCGCGCAACCAGCGATGAGGCCACGGCAAATTCAAGACTGAACTTTGCTTCCAGACCGGTGACTGGGCGATGGTTGCGCAGCATCGATGCTTGCGCTGCGCCGATCCACGCCCGAACCTCGCGGACCGACTCGGCCTGCAGCTGATGCGTGGTGGCCAGATCAATGACAGCGTCAATTACCCGATGCGTGGCATAGCAGATCGGATATTTCTTGATTGATAGCCCGGTGTCGAGGATGGCAAGGGAGCCGCTGTCAATTTGAACGGGGGATTGGCGATCGGCACGACCCTGCGGCGAGAGCGCGGCCAGATAGCCCGCATGGTGCTCAAGCGCATCGGGTGAGGCGGTGAGACCCGCTTGGGCAAGCCGTACCGCCTCAATGCCCGCCGCTGCCGCCCGGCCCGCATGGAGCGGCTTGGTCATGGTGCCGAAGTTGGCGACCAGGCCCGCTGCGAAACTGGCCGCCAGCGCAAGCGCATGCTGAACCTGGTCGACTGGCAGCTTGCGCAGGTGTGCCGCGGCGGCCGCAGCGCCAATCGTTCCGAGCACAGCGGTGGGATGCCAACCCTTCAGATGGTAGGCGTCGGGCTCGCGACGAAACAGTTCGCTCCACACCTGATAGCCCACCAGGTAGGCGTTGAGAGCATGACTGCCACTGAGTCCCAGCGCCTCCGATTCGGCGAGTACGGTCGGGACCAGCACCGTGCTTGGATGCCCACCCATGGCAACATCATCAAAATCGAGCGCATGCCCTGCGGTAGCGTTGATGAGCGCCGCGTCCGGACTGGCAGCGCGCGCGGTGCCGCCCAGCAGGCTGGCGTCGGCAGCCGTTGCGCCGCGTGCCGCGACGAAGCGCTGCACGATGGCGACGACCGGTTCGTGCCGTCCCGCAATCATTGTAGCGATGGTGTCGATGAACCCGCTTTGCGCGATCTCAACGGCCTTCTGGGGCAGAGCGCCAAAGTTCGGGCTGTGCACGAACTGAGCGAGTGACTGGGTGAGGCCGGTCATGGCAGCGATCATTCCATTCCAAGAAGCCGATAGATTCGCCGTGTGTAGGCGCCGAACTCGGCTTGGGTTTTCATGTCCAGCGTACGTGGATACGGCAGATCAATTTCGAAGTTGTCAGCCATTTTTGCCGGGCCTGCAGTCAGCACCACCACGCGGGTGCCAAGGAACACGGCCTCCGAGATTCCGTGCGTGACAAAAATGATGGTCTTGCCCGCCTCCTTCCAGATGCGCAGCAGCTCAAGGTTCATCTTTTCGCGGGTCAGCGCATCGAGCGCGCCGAAAGGCTCATCCATCAGCACCAGCTTGGGGTCATGGATGAGCGACCGGGCGATTGCGGCGCGCTGCTGCATGCCGCCCGATAGTTCATACGGAAATTTCGACTCGTTGCCCGCAAGCCCCACGAGCGCAAGCAGATCGCGCGCACGCTCACGCGCGGCCGCCATGGGCAGGCCGAGAATCTCGGCCGGAAGCAGCACGTTCTCGATGATTCGACGCCACTTCAGAAGCAGCGGCTGCTGAAACACCATGCCAATGTCACGAGCCGGGTCAAACGGATGCGTGCTTGATCCAATTGAGACCTCGCCGCCGTCATGCGGATGCAGCCCCGAGAGAATCTTCAGCAGCGTGGACTTTCCGCAACCAGAGGGCCCCACCAGCGATACCAACTCGCCAGGCATGACATCGAACGTTGCGTCGGAAATCGCCAGGTGCTCGCGCTTACCGGTGCGATACACCTTGCGCACGCCGCGCAGGCGGATGAACGGGGGGATTGGGTCGGTCATGAGATGAACGGCTTCATGGGGGACGTTGAGGCGACCGGTATCGTAGACTGAGTCGCAGATAGCCGCCAGCGAAACGTCGCGGCCGCTTGAAATCGCCTGACTGCGGTATCGTTGTGGAACACGGTCAATTTTCCCGGGGAGCACGATGGGTTTTCAGGTCAACTGGGAGCGCAATGATTACTCGCGGATCCCGCACTGGCTCTATCACGACGATGAGGTTTATCGCCTCGAAATGGAGCGCATCTTCCGGGGCCCGCTGTGGCATTACCTTTGCCTGGAAGCCGAAGTGCGGCAGCCCGGCGACTTTCGTACCACCTGGGTGGGTGACACGCCTGTCGTCGTCACACGCGACAAGAAGGATGAACTGCACGCCTGGGTAAACCGCTGCTCGCATCGTGGGGCCACCATCGTCCGACAAGTGCACGGCAACTCAGCTGACCATGTCTGCATCTATCACCGCTGGTGTTATTCGCCGAGCGGTGATCTCACCGGGATTCCGTTTCGTCGCGGCCTGAAGGGCGAGGGCGGCATGCCCGCTGATTTCAGTCCGGCCTCGGTGTCGCCCAAGAAGCTTCGGCTGGTCAACTTTCATGGTGTGCTGTTTGGTACGTTTTCGGAGCAGTGCGAGTCCATTGAAGATTTTCTTGGCGAGTTCGGCACCGGCATGATTCGCCGCTTCATGCACAAGCCGGTTCGGGTCCTTGGCTATTCGCGCCAGCTGATTTATGGCAACTGGAAGCTCTATGCCGAGAATCTTCGCGACACCTATCACGCGAGTCTGTTGCACGAGTTCTTTGTGACCTACGGGGTTGATCGCGCCACCCAAAAGGGAGGCGTGAAAATGGATGCCCGCCATCGCCACAACATGAATCACGCGTATGCGGCCTCTGATACGCAGGACGAGGCTCGGGCTGCCTATGCGGGTACAGCCGGCGTAGAGCTTGACCGGATGAAACTGCGCGATACCAAACTGTTGCAGTACATTCCCGAGTTCGAAGACGGCATGAATCTGGCTGCGCCCACGTTTTTCCCAAGCTCGATCATCATTCAGGCCAACAACACCCTGGGGACCCGACACATTCGTCCCAAAGGGGTCAACCAGCTCGAGGTGTTTCAGACGCTGTTTGGCTACGAAGACGACACGCCCGAGATGACGCGCCATCGGCTCATTCTTGCCAATCTGGTCGGCCCGGCTGGACTGGTCAGCATGGAAGACGGCGAAGCCATTGAACTTGCGCACCGAACCAGCGGCAGCGCGCCCGCGGGCAGCGCCAGCGTGGTTGAAATGGGGGGGCGTGGACCGCTTCGCGATCTCGCGCATCGGGTCACTGAAACACCAATCCGTGGGTTCTGGTCGTACTGGTCCGAGCTGATGGGCGTGGAGCCGGAAGGAGGCGTGCGATGAGCAGCGCGGCCGTGACTGCCATTCCGCGCGAGGTGCGCGACGCAACCTTCGATCTGCTTGCCGAATACGGCATGGCAATCGATCAGGACAGACTCGAAGACTGGGCGGCTCTGTTCACCCCTGATTGCGATTACCGGGTGATCAGCCGCGAGAATGAAGAGCAGGGTCTGCCCAACATCATGATCTGGTGCGATAACCGAGACATGCTGCTTGACCGCATTGAGTCGTATCGCCACGTCAATGAATACAACCTCCACTGGGATCGTCATGTCATCGGGCCACCGCGTCACTTCGGACAGGTCGATGGGCTATGGCAGGTCGAGGCGGCCTACAGCGCCTTCCAGACCACGCTTGAGGGAGAAACGCGGCTGTTTTCGGTGGGCAGATACCGTCTTGGCCTGCGCTTCGAAGACGGCGTTGCCCGGATTCGCACTGCTGTGGTGGTGGCCGACACCGGCCTGATTCCAACGCTGCTCGCCACGCCGCTGTAGCGCGACGCGCCGCATCGCATGAAGCCCGCCACGCATCCGAACGCGCTTCGAGTTGCCAGGCTGCTCGCCGAGGCGGGCATTGCCGATTCGCAGGTGGTTGAGTTCGAGCAGCCCACACGCACCAGCGCCGAGGCGGCATCGGCCATCGGCTGCACGGTGGCGGAAATCGCCAAATCGGTGGTGTTTCGCGGTACCACCAGCGGCCGTGCCATCGTAGTGGTGGCGAGCGGCGCCAACCGGGTCAGCGAAAAGAAGGTGGCGGCGCTGGTGGGAGAGCCCCTAAGCCGGGCTGATCCCGAGTTTGTGCGTGATGCAACGGGCTATGCGATTGGCGGTGTTGCACCGCTGGGGCATAGTGGCCCGGTGCACGTACTGATTGACAGCGATCTGCAGCAGTTCGTTCGCATCTGGGCGGCGGCTGGAACGCCGTTTTCGGTTTTCCCATTAACCCCTGGTCAGTTGCAGCACATCACGGCCGCGCAATGGGCGGATGTCCGCGGCTGAACGCTTGATTCCTTAGGCCTGAAAGCCCGCTGGAGAATTGTCGATGTGGCCGCTTCGCTCCCTGTTGTTCATTCCGGCGCACAAGACCGACTGGGTTCAGCGCGTCGGTCGCTTCAAGCCCGATGCGGTGGTTCTCGATCTGGAAGATGCGGTGCCGCACGCGATGAAGCGCGAGGCGCGCGCGCTCTGCCGTGACTCCATCGGCTTATTGAAAGCGCAGTCAATACCGGCGTTCGTGCGAATCAACAGCTGGGACCAGGGCGGGCAGGACGATGTGCTTGCCGTTGCAACCGCTGGTTTTTCAGGCGTGATGCTGCCCAAAGCCCATACAGTTGGCCAGATCCGCGAACTCGACATTGCATTGGCTTATGTCGAGGGGCGCGAAGGCTTGACACTGGGGTCGGTGGCAATCATGCCGCTGCCTGAGACTGCGCAGGGGCTTGCCGACGCGCGCGATCTGGTGGCGGCAAGTCAGCGTTGCAGATCGCTGGTCGGTGTCGCGGGCGGCGCGCTGGAAGGCGATGTGGCGCGTGCCATGGGCTTTCGTCCCACGCTGGAGGGGCGCGAGCAACTGTATCTGGCATCGAAGATGGTGCTGGATGCTCGGGCCGGTGGCGCGCAATGGCCGATGGCAAGCATCATGGGTGTTGCGATCGACGACCTCGCTGCGGTTCGAGCCTTAGCGCTGAGTGCCAAGGCCATTGGTTTCAGCGGTGCGGTTTTGATTCACCCAAGCCATGTCGCCGTGGCAAACGAGGTGTTTGCGCCTACGCCCGAAGAGGTTGAGTACAACGCAGGCCTGGTGGCTGCGATGAAGGTGGCCGAGTCAAACGGCGATGCAGCAATCCGATACCGCGGCGCGATGGTCGATTACGCGATGCTGCCCCGGGCGCATCAGGTGCTTCGCGACGCAGAGCGGTTTGGCATCAGCCCCGCGCCGTAACCGGACGCGCCCCACGCAGCCTCACGATAAGCCCACCACTTTCCCGTTCACCCAGTCGATACGGGCAGCAGCGGGTTCTTTGGGGAGCCCCGGCATGGTCATGATGTCGCCGCAGATCATCACGATAAAGCCCGCGCCGGCGGACAATCGCACTTCGCGCACATCAAGGGTGTGACCGTCCGGCGCACCGCGTCGTGACGGATCGGTCGAGAACGACATCTGCGTTTTCGCGATGCAGATTGGCAGGTGCCCCCAGCCCTCAGCCTGAAGCCGATCGATGGCGCCTCGAACTTTGGCATCGGCGCGGACATCGGCTGCGCGGTAGACCCGGGTGGCCACGGCGCGCAGTTTGTCCCAGAGCGACAGGTCGTCGGAATACACGAATTCGGGGCTTGAGGGCTGATCACACAGGCGCACCACGACCTGCGCAAGTTCTGCCGCGCCCGCGCCACCGTCTGCCCAGTGCGTTGCCAGCACCACATCAACGCCCAGGGCCGACATCCGCTCGCGGATCAATGCGATTTCAGCGGGAGTGTCTGCATCGAAGCGGTTGATGGAAACCACGCACGGAATGCCGTAGACGCGCTTGACGTTATCGACATGCCGCTCAAGGTTGACGAGGCCCTTCTCAAGTGCTCCGAGGTCTTCGCGGGTAAGGCTTTTGAGATCGGCGCCACCGTGGTATTTCAATGCCCTGACCGTGGCGACGACGACCGCAGCCGATGGCTTCAAGCCACTGGCGCGGCACTTGATGTCCAGAAACTTTTCAGCGCCCAGATCTGCGCCAAATCCTGCTTCGGTCACCACGTAGTCGGCCAGCTTGAGCGCTGCCCGGGTGGCCACCACCGAGTTGCAGCCGTGCGCGATGTTTGCAAAAGGACCCCCGTGCACGAAGGCGGGCGTTCGCTCAAGCGTCTGAACCAGGTTGGGTGCCAGCGCGTCGCGCAGCAGCACGGTCATGGCGCCATGGGCAGCAAGGTTGCTTGCCGTGACCGCCTGGCCATCGCGCGTGCGGCCAATGATGATTCGCGCAAGCCTTGCCCGCAGGTCGTCAATCGAGGTGGCCAGACACAGAATTGCCATGACCTCGGACGCCACCACGATATCGAAACCGTCTTCACGCGGAAAACCGTTGCCCGGCCCGCCGAGCGAGCTCACGATGCTTCGAAGCGCCCGATCGTTCATGTCCACCACCCGGCGCCAGCTGATTCGTCGCGGGTCAATGCCGAGCTCGTTGCCGTGGTGGATGTGGTTGTCCACCAGCGCGGCCAGCAGATTATTGGCCAGCGCAATCGCAGAGAAGTCACCGGTGAAGTGCAGATTGATGTCTTCCATCGGCACGATCTGCGCGTAGCCGCCGCCGGCTGCGCCACCTTTGAGGCCGAACACCGGCCCCATGGAGGGCTCACGCAGACACACCATCGCGTTTCGGCCGATATGGTTCAGCGCATCGCCCAGCCCGACGGTGGTGGTGGTCTTTCCTTCGCCCGCAGGGGTGGGGCTGATCGCCGTGACCAGCACCAGCTTGCCATCGGGCCGGTCTTTCAGGGTGTCGATGAATTCAAGCGATACCTTCGCCTTGTATCGACCGTAGGGCGACAGATGCTCGGACGCGATACTAAGCCGTTCCCGGGCAAGGGTTTCGATCGGCTGCAGCGTGGCGGACTGGGCGATTTCAATGTCGGTAGGCATGGGAGTCTGGCGGTGAGGGGGGCGTAGGGGTGAGTGTAGCGGTGCCGTCACGTTCTACCCAATAGCTGGGGTTTTCGCATCGTGCGAGCAGATACCGAAGCGGTACGGTGGGCAGAATCGGGATCGCGGCCGCGTTAGGATCGCGGATCAAGGAGTTTTGCTCGTGACCAATTGCCCTCGACACGGTGCCCTACAACGGTGGTACCACGACGCTGCAGGCCTTGTGGATGGGCGTACCGGTGGTGGTGCTCGCGGGCCAGCATTTCGTGTCGCGCATGGGGGCGAGTTTCATGACTGCGCTGAACCTGTCTGACTGGGTGGCTGACAATGACGACGCCTATGTCGAGATTGCCCGGCGTCAGGCCTCAGACCGCGCCGCGCTGCTCGCCCTGAAGCGCGGCCTGCGCGCGCGCCAGCAGGGCTCGCCCGCCTGGGATATTGACCGGCACACACGGGCGGTGGAGCAGGCGCTGCGCGTCATGTGGAAAGAGGTCTGCGTCTTGACTTGACCGACGACGCTTGCAGGTTGCTGACCCACAGCGACCAGTCTATCATCTGGTCTATTAAAGGGGAGGGTGTGATGCACGTAGAGGTCGGGTCATACGAAGCGAAGACCAAGCTGCCCGAACTATTGCGCGGTGTGCAGGCGGGTCACCGGTACACCATCACGCTGCGCGGTCAGCCTATCGCCGACCTGCTGCCTGTGCAGCAAAAAAAGATCAACGATGCCGCCGCTGCGGTCA
>Ga0169931_10004911_pt1 | contig 20607 bp, 16 predicted proteins | sample Kivu_15m_20L_FD_129675 | JGI IMG/M metagenome (GOLD analysis project Ga0169931, IMG submission 129675) | Freshwater microbial communities from Lake Kivu, Western Province, Rwanda to study Microbial Dark Matter (Phase II) - Kivu_15m_20L... | ecosystem: Environmental > Aquatic > Freshwater > Lake... | reverse complement strand
TGATCGGCTTTTTGGCGATCGTGCCGGTCTGATAGAACGGCAGATCGAGAAAGTGAAGGTGCTCTTCGCGGCAGCCGGCCACGACGGCGCCGGCCTTGGCTTCGCTCCAGCGGATGAGCGACTTGATTTTGAGCACCTCGGGAATGTCGCTTTCGCCGGCCGCTTTAGAGGCCAGGGCCTTGGCCACATTTTGCTCCAGCGCCTTCGAGCGGTCGCTGTCGATGCCGAACAGCCGGTTGTACTCGGCGACGATGTCGGCCACGCGCCAGGCGTCGTGATCGAACACGGCGATGTTGCCGCTGGTCATGTAAGCGACGTGCACTTCGTGCTGGTCCTCGACCAGGCGGATCAGTGTGCCGCCCATCGAGATCACGTCGTCGTCCGGGTGCGGGCTGAAGCAGATCACGCGCTTGTGATCGCGGCCGGCCGGGTGATATTCGATGGTGTCCATCATCCAGCGAAACACGCGATGCCCGACGCGTTCGGCGGGGCCGTGATGGCGCAGGAGCTGGTGCAGGTTGTGCTTGCGGAAGTCGTCGTCGTCGAGCTTGAGCAGGGCTTTGCCCGACTGCTCGCAGAGCCAGAGGATGGCCCGCTTGATGAGGGCGTCGGTCCATTCGACCTTGCCGAGCAGCCAGGGCGTGGTGGTCGCGGTGAGCTTGCTGGCCGCGGCGGAGTCGAGCAGCAGCGTGGCGTTGGCGTGCTCGCGGAGGAAGCAGGCGGGCACGCGCGGCGTGGCGGGGCCTTCGGCCGTTTCACGCACCACGCCGGCTTTGTGCTCCCCCTGGGCGATGAGCAGAATCTTGCGGGCGTCGAGAATCGTGCCCAGGCCCATCGTGATGGCCTGCGTGGGCACGTTCTCTTCGCTGAAGAAGTCGCTGGCCGCATCGCGGCGGGTGAGCGGGTCGAGCGTGCAGACGCGGGTGCGGCTGTCGCGCGTGCTGAAAGGTTCGTTGAAGCCGATGTGGCCGTTGCGGCCGATGCCGAGGATCTGCAGGTCGATGCCGCCAGCTTCGCGAATCTTGGCCTCGTACCAGCGGCAATGTTCGTCGAGCCGCTCGGGCGGCGTCAAACCGTCCGGGATGTAAATGTTTTCCGGCCGGACGTTGATGTACTTGAACAGGTGCTCGTGCATCCAGCGGCGGTAGCTTTGCAGGCGGTCTTCGCCGATGCCGAGGTATTCGTCGAGGTTGAAAGTGACGACGCTCGAGAAGTCGAGGCCTTCTTCCTTGTGCATTCGGGCGAGCTCGCGATAGATGCCGACCGGGGTGCTGCCGGTCGGGAGGCCCAGGACGGCTTTCTGGCCGAGAGCGGCACGGTCGCGAATGACGCCGGCGATCATTCCAGCGACATAGCGGGCGAGTTGTTCGTGCGAATCGAAGACGTAAGCGGGGAGGGCGGTGCCTCCGAGCGGACCCAGTGGCGGCGTGTCAATCATCGTTGCGAGAGTGGTCCCAAAGCCATGTGGAATGGAACCATCGAGTATGGCGGATTGAGGGGGCGGGGGCTAGGGGTGGGAGAATCGCCCCTCAAATCCAGCGATGAATTCGGATGCGCTTCGCGGTAACGGTGATCAAAGCGGGTGACGCCAGGGCATCCGGGTGCTGGTCCAGAAGTTCGGTGATTGCTTTGATCTGGCCCTCGACTGTCATCTCGACCAGTCTGACTATGGTACCCGGCGGTAGCTTTCGGAGAAAAATGAGCCGGCCGAAGTCTTTGTCTTCCGTTATGAGGATTCTGCCTTCCTGTTGAGCGAGCAGGAGCAGATTTTCATCACTCGCAAGTGGATCGACTTCGACGGCTGAAAGCACGTCATGGCCTTGATCGGTCAGGAATGCGATCAACGATCGCGATGAAACGCAGACGTCGAGCAGAAATCGCATCGTTTGCTGCTCCTTCGCCAATCGCTAGGGAGCATTGCGCTCAAGCACCTGCTCGCCCATAACCGAACGGTGGGCATAGGCAATGCACGCCTGAATATCCTCGGGCTCGAGGAATGGATACTCTTGAAGTAGTCGCTCTGACGAATCACCCGCGGCGAGCATACCAAGCACATGTTCGACCGCGATACGCATGCCACGAATGATCGGCTTTCCGCCGAAGATGGCGGGATTCACTGTGATTCTTTTGAGGGCTTCTTCTTCGGTCATGGCGATATGCTCCTAAGGATATTGTGGCACACCGATCAGGCAGGCGTCCAGAGAAACGCAAGTTCGCTGTGAATTTCTGGCGGATACTCGCAGTTTCCCGAACGTCGGTGTTCATTCATGACAACGACTAAAGCTCTCAAACTATTCTGGAATCTCCACGGTTTCGCCGCTGGCGGGTGTGAGCAAACCGCGAAGAGTATCGCGATTGATGCTGTCCGTCAGAAAATGCGCCGAGGCGTCGGCGAACAGCGCAAATGCGCCGCCCGTGTGGTTGCTGCGAAACGCAGGTCGCGTGGAGTGGACGTTGATGCCCGAGGCGGCGTCTTCGAACAGCGCGTCGCGCGGTTCGAGCCAGTTCACGCCGGAGTCGGAGCACTCCAGAATGGCGATAGTTTTTGAAGTGCCGTCGGTGATCTCGCGAATGTTCATCGGCTGTATCCCGCGCCACATCGTCTCGGGGCCGACAACGGCCAGGTAGCTGGAGTTTGATTCGTCGCTTACATCATGAGGGCAACGGTACATGTAGGGAGCCTTCGCCAGTAGCTTGCTGTTGTTAGGACCGTTCCAGGGTTCGTCGAATCGGTACTGCTGGTACAGCCTCTTGAGTTCTTCCTCTTCGAAATACGGCAACAGCAGGATTCGCCAGCTATGCATGGGCGTGCCTTGCTCGTCGGCAATGTAAGCCGGCGGAAAGCAGTGATGCGCGTCGTGATATGTCTGCAAAGCAATGCCGATGATCCTCAAGTGTGTTTTGCAGGGGCTACCACCGCCTGAACTAGCCGGCTGCAAAGCGGGCAGCAGCAGAGCCGCTAAGATGAACAGGACAACAAAAGTGATCAGCGCATATCCGAAGCAGGAATGCCCGCGTTTCGCTTCAGGCTCGCCTGGCGGTTGTTGAGAGTCTGAATCGGTGGTCATTGCTTCGACCTCGTGCGGTAGTTCAGCAAAAGCGGGTGGAAGCGACTTCGCTCAGTCGGGGAACTGCACGCTCTCGCCGCCGGCGGGTGTTAGTGCGGCACGAATAACGCTGGGATCAATGAGATATTCCAGCATATGCACCGATCCGTCAGCGAATAGCGCGCTTGCCCCACGGGTGTGCGGGCCGCGGATGCCGGGACGGCCGGTGACGCGATTGACGCCGGCGATCGCATCGTCAAACGCAATGTCGCGTGGTTCGAGCCAGTTAACGCCGGAGCCGACACACTCGACGATCGCGATCGTCTTGGAAGTGCCGTCACTCATCTCGGGAATCGCGATGGGGTGCGGGCCGCGCCACATCGAATCGGGGCCAACGATGGCCAGGTAGCTTGTATCGCTCTCGTTACCGCCATCGCTCGGGCAGCGGTAAGGATAAGGTGCCTTGTCGAGGAGCTTGCGATTGTTAGGTCCGTTCCAAGGCTCGTCGAAACGGTACTGGTTAGCAAGCTCTTCGCTCTCAAAGTATGGGAGCAGGATCGCTCGCCAACTATGCGTTGGTGTGCCATGCTCATCGGTAAAATAGGCCGGTGGAAAGCAGTGATGCGCGTCGTGATACGTTTGCAGGGCGATGCCGATTTGCTTGAGAGAATTGGCACAGCGATTTTGCCGCGAAGGGCCACCGTAACCGTTGTGCACGACGAATGGCAACATTGCGACGAGCGCGAATAGCGCCGGGATAGTGAAGAGACCGACAACGTGTAGCCAGCTGAACCACGAAGGCCGATCCTTCGACGGCGTATACTCCGACATAGCACTGGCTCGCGGGGGTGACGGGGGAACCGCGACAGAAACGACGTGACTACCGTCTATCGTAGCAGAAAGCGCAGAGGGAAGATCACTCTGGGATGTCCACATCCTCGCCGCCTGCGGGCGTGAGCAGGGCGCGGAGCGTTTCGGGTTTGATGTCGTCGGAGAGGAAATGGACTGCGCCGTCACTCATCAAGACCATCGCTCCGCCTACGTGATCACTGTGAACGCCGGGGCGGTCGGTCAACTTGTTGATCCCGTCCGTAGCGTCGTTGAAAGTCACATCGCGAGGCTCCAGCCAGTTGATGCCCGAATCGGAACACTCGACGACGGCGATTGTCTTATGGATTCCGTCGTCGATTTCACGAATCCTTATCGGTTTCGTGCCGCGCCACATCGTTTCGCTCCCAATCACAGCCAGGTAGCTTGTTTCGCCTGGACTATCCCTGTCGTTAGGACAGCGAAAAATCGCGGGAGCTTTCTGGAGAAGCTGGCGATTGTTGGGGCCATTCCAGGGTTCGTCAAAACGATATTGCTTTCCTAGTTTCTGTAGTTCTTTATCCTCGAAGTACGGCAGCAAGATGGCCCGCCAGCTATGCATTGGGACGCCATGCTCGTCGTTGATGACCGCCGGCGGATAGGATTTGTGCTGATCGTGATACATCATGAGCGCAATTCCAATCTGCTTGAGATTGACGACGCAAGTGCTCGCCCCTGCACCTTGATGTGCCGACCCCAGCAACTGTGTGAAACACAAGCAAGCTAGTAAACAGAGGCCGAGAATTGCCCAGCGAACCGCCGTTCGAAATGGCCACGCAGGTTGGCTCGTATTTTGCGACATGGTGTTGGCTCGCGGAGGTGATGGTGGTGGGGGACTGGTGCCGGGAGCGACGAACCCAGGAAAGGCGTTCCCTGGGCTTGGCGAGGATGTAGGGCTATGCAGCTACGGTTAAAAGTCCATCACTTCGCTCTCGTCGATCCGTTCGCCGCCGGCGCGGGTGGTCATGCCATAGACCAGAGAACTGGGCGCGTCGGGCCGAAGTCGAAAGGCCCTGCTATCCGCCGTGGCGACCGTTGTTCCTTGCCGATGGCTCGGTTCGGCAAGTTCCGCCAGAAAGTCCTCCGGCGCGATGTCGCGCGGCTCGAGCCAAGGGACAGCCGTCGCGCCGGCCTCGACAACGCTGATCACATTTGCAACGCCGTCGCGCAGATCGCGAAACGACGTCGGCTGATCACCCGGCCACATGGTGTCCTCGCCGACGAGTGCGAGGTAGTGCGTCTCGGCGGTGTCGGCTGGATCGTTGCGGCAGCGAAACACGTCCGGCATCTTGGCGGCAAGCGCCGCATTGTGTTCGCTGTTCCACGGTTCGTCGAAGCGGTAGCTCTCGTAGACCTCGTTGCCAACGGGATCGCCGAGGTAGGGGAGGATGAGCACTCGCCAGCTATGCATCGGCTTACCGTCTGCATCGGCGATGTAGGCGGGTGGGTAGCTGCGATTGGCGTCGTTGTACGTCTGAATCGCCATCACGATCTGTTTCAGATGCAGTTGGCATAGCGAGGCCCTGGCAGCGTCTCGGGCTGCTCGAATCGCTGGGTAGAGGAGGAGACCCGTTAAGAGGAGCAGGCTGCCAAGGACCACGACCGCGATGATCAGAATCGTAACGAGGGGGTAGGCGCGGCGCGGGGAGGGAGCATCGGCGGGAAGCGGGGTGGTCATCGTCACGACTCCAGGATGATAGCAAATGTTCACTAGTCGCGAGTTGAACGATACCACCCGTTTGGAATATCGTCAATAGCCAGAGTAATGGATCACGAATTCTGAGAAACGGCGGGTCCAGGGGAAAGTATTCCCCTGGATTTAGGTGAGAAATCGACTGCGAGAGGCGTGTCGCTAGACTGTGATTTCGGCTTCGCCGGCGAGGCGCTGCGGATAGCGCTGCAGAATCGGCGCGACGACTTCGGCCAGGAACTCGTCGACTTGCTCGGGCGCGCGGCCGACGAAGCGGGCTGGGTCGAGCATCTCGCCGAGGTCGACGGACTCGAACGCCTCGTCGCCGGCGAGGCGATCCATCAGGTCGTTCGCCAGCCCGCGCTGCTTCACTTCGGCAGCAGCCGACTGGCTGTGCTGGCGGATGCGTTCGTGCAGGTCCTGGCGATCGCCGCCAGATTCGACGGCCGCCATCAGGATCGCTTCGGTCGCCATGAACGGAAGCTCTTCAGCCAGGTGCCGGGCGATCACCTGCGGATAGACGACCAGCCCGTTTGCGACGTTTTCATAGAGCAACAGCAAAGCGTCGACGGCCAGGAACGCCTGCGGCAGCACGAGCCGGCGGTTGGCACTGTCGTCGAGCGTGCGTTCCAGCCACTGCGTGGCCAGCGTGCCAGCGGCGCTCGATTGCAGGCTGATCACGAACCGCGCGAGTCCGCAGATGCGTTCGCTCCGCATCGGGTTGCGTTTATAAGCCATGGCCGAGGAGCCGATCTGGTGCTTCTCGAAGGGCTCTTCGATTTCCTTGCGGCTTTGCAGGATGCGCAGGTCGGTGGCCGCCTTGTGGGCACTGCCCGCGATGCCGGCCAGGACGTCGACGACCTGAACGTCGACCTTGCGCGAATAGGTTTGCCCGGTGACGGCGTAGCTGCTGTCGAAGCCGAGCTTCTTGGACACCAGCTCGTCGAGCTTGCGGACCTTGGCGTGATCGCCGTGGAAGAGCTCCAGGAAGCTGGCCTGCGTGCCGGTCGTGCCTTTGACGCCGCGGGCCTTGAGCGATGCGATGCGGTGCTCGAGCTCTTCGAGGTCCTGCACGAGGTCATAGATCCAGAGCGTGGCGCGTTTGCCAACCGTTGTGGGTTGGGCGGGCTGCAAGTGCGTGTAGCCGAGACAGGCGAGGTCGCGGTTCTGTTTGGCGAATTCGCTGAGCTGTGCGATCACTCCGACGAGACGATCGCGGACCAGCTCGAGCGCCTCGCGCATCAGGATCAGGTCGGTGTTGTCGGTGACGTAGCAGCTCGTGGCGCCCAGGTGGATGATCGCCCGAGCGCTGGGGGCGGCGTCGCCGTAAGTGTGGACGTGAGCCATCACGTCATGGCGAAGCTTGCGTTCGTAGTCGGCGGCCTTCGTGAAGTCGATGTCGTCCGTGTGGGCGGTGAGCTCGGCGATTTGAGCCTTGCTGATCGAGAGGCCGAGTTCCGCCTCGGCCTCGGCGAGCGCGACCCACAGCCGGCGCCAGGTGCTGAACTTTCGCTGAGCGCCCCAGAGCGTGGCCATCTGCCGCGAGGCGTAGCGAGAAATCAGCGGGTTCGAGTAGACGGAGTCGTCGGACATGAGGGTTCGTCAGTGGGCGAAAGTGTGCGTGCGTGGCGAAACTACTAAGTTAACAATTCGCGGAGGTAAAGCCCAGGGAAAGCATTCCCTGGGCTTATTCGTGCCGGAATATCCACTGCAAAGAATTCCGGGGGAAAGTATTCCCCCGGCTTTAGGTTGAGTGGAGAGCGGTTACGAGTATCCATCACATGTTGGTCAGATCGTCGGTGGCGCTCGAACCAACCACGGCATCGAGCGCTGCGGACAGCTCCGCCGCGTGCGCCTGGTCATGGGCATACACCCGGCAGATGCGGTGCGCGAGCGGAAGCTGCCGGAAGAGTTGATCGTCGGTGAGCGGGCGAGGTTCGCCACGGCCGGGGTCCCAGAGGAAATTCTGCCCCGTGCTGGGGCCGCGCGTGTCGGGCCGGTGGATGTGCCGGGCCAGGTCGATCCGCAGCGGCAGGTTCTTGAGCGCCGCGGGAAGCTGCGCGCGGAGTTCCGTCTCCACGTAGTCTGGCCTAGCGAAGATGCTGCTCCGTTCGATCGTTTCGGCGCCGAACACCAGGTTGCGTTCGCAGGCCATCACCCAGGGAATTTGTCGCTCGAGCAGTCCTTGCCAGCGAATGCCGAGCTCGCGCTTGCGGGGGTCGTCCGCCGAGTTCCAGCGTGAAACATCGACCAAGAGCGCAAACTCGGTGAACTGGCGATACAGATCGAGCTGCTCGAGCGGATTGCCGGGGAAGAGATACTCGCGGCTGTCGGCGAACAGATCGGCCAGCGTCAGGTCGATCGCGCGCACCGTGCGATGGAAGTACACTGCGCGGAAGAGTTCGGCGCGGACGCCCATGAAACGAACAAGGGCCGCCACGCCGCGCGAGTGAATCGTGAGCCCCTGCGGCGTAAAGAAGCTGTAGTGCAGCAACCGCTCGAGATCGAACGCGCGATCGTTGTAGCCGGACATGTACGCGTCGCGGAGGACGAAGTCCATGTTGTCGACGGTGTAGATGCCGCTGAACAGACTGCGGAGCAGCCTAAGCCAGAGCGGAGCATCAGGGGCATCGCCCGCGCGTGGTCGCGTGATCAGGATCGCGATTTGCCGCGGATCGAGCTCTTCGCCGCTTTCGAGCTGGCTGTTCGGGTTGCGGCGGACCCGGGAGAGCAGGGGGCCCAGTTCCTGGGTGATGATCGCGCTGCCGAGCGTTTCATGCGTGAGCCCGTGGTGGCGGAGCAGGTGCTCGTCGAGGAAGTGTCCGAAGGGGCCGTGGCCCACGTCGTGCAGAAGGCCGGCCAGGCGCATGAGCGATTCGACGTAGCCACGGCTGGGCGTGTCGGGGCAGCTCTCCTTAAGGCTGTCGTAAAGCCGAGCGACGGCGCGGCTGGCCAGATGCATGACGCCCACCACGTGCTGGAACCGGGTGTGCTCGGCGGTGGGAAAGACCCACCAGGCGGTCTGGAGCTGGTGGATCTGGCGGAGGCGTTGGACCCAGGGATGGTCGATGATCTGGCGTTCGGTCGCCTCGCCAGCGGCACCACGGCTGGTAAAGGGGATGTAGCCGTGAACGGCGTCGTGACAGAGGTTCTCGGCAAGGAAGTCGCGCACGGCTGGCAGTCGGGGGTTTGGGTTGCAGAAACGCGGACGCGCAAGCGCCGCTCGATCTGGCTGGCAGTGTAGCAGCCGGGCGTGGACGATCGAACCCTTGCCTGTGGGCCTGGCCGCTAAATTCTCGCGAGGCGGAAAACGCGCAATCGGGACGCCGAGCGAGGGACGACGCGCGGCCGGTCAGTCGATACAATTTCCCTAGTTTCACATCCACAGGCCGCAAGGACTACTAGGCCGGCACGATGTGACCCTCAGTCGTACTGAAATGCGCTTTTTGGAAACTGCCAGCGACGATGGCAAGAATTGGCGCGCAACTTGTTGCTAGTGATTATGCCCCGGCGCAATTGCCGATCTAGTATGGCCAGCGCTCGGCCTTTAGATTGACCGCGCCAACCGCAACCCAACCGCTCAACCCAGGCAAGCTTCCGCTCGCACATTCGCCGCCGAGACGGCCAAGGAGAGGATGATCGTGACGCGATTCTGTTGGACCTCTTGTGCCTCGCTGCTCGTTGTCCTCACCTCGCAAGTCGCCAGTTATGGCGCGACGCCCGCATCGGAAACGCTGCTCCCGAATACGACGAAGGCTTACGTTTCGGTCGCCAACGTCGAGGAGTTCCAGGCCGCGTTTGACAAGACCCAGATGGGTCAGCTCGCCAACGATCCGGCCATGAAGCCGTTCGTTGACGACCTCAAGCGGCAGCTCACCGAACAGTGGACCAAGACCCACGAAAAACTTGGCATCGGCTGGGAAGATCTGGAAGGCGTGCCGTCGGGCGAAGTGGCGATGGCCCTCTTGCTACCTAGCGAGACGAAAGACGCCGTGGTGGTGCTGGCCGACGTGACGGGCCGCGACGCCAAGACCGCCGAACTGCTCAAGAAGATCGACGAAAACATGGCCACCCGCAAGGCGGTCAAGAGCGAGCGGGCGGTACGCGGCACGAACCTGGTGATCTACAACATTCCGAAGCGCGAAGACATTCCGGAGCGTCAGGTCGGTTACTTCGTGAAGGACAACCTGCTGGCGGCGTCGGATGATCTGGCCGTGCTCGAGAGCGTGCTGATTCGGACGGAAGGCGCCAAGCAGGACGACACGCTGGCGACGCTCTCGGCCTACGACGCGATCATGAAACGATGCCAGCACACCGCCGGAGAGATGAAGCCGCAGGCTCGCTGGTTCCTGGAGCCGTTCGGCTATGCCGACGCGATGCGGCTGGACCAGCCCAAGAAGCGCGGCACCGACATGCTGAAGATTCTGCGGACCGAAGGCTTCACCGCGATTCAGGGCGTCGGCGGGTTTGTGAACCTGGCAACGGATAAGTACGAACTCGTGCACCGCACGTTTATTCATGCCCCGGGCAACCAGGCGGACGGGGCTGAGCGGTTCGAGCTTTCGGCCCGGATGCTGAAGTTCCCCAACGGTGGTGAGTTCACTCCGCCGGCCTGGGTGCCGCGCGACCTGGCCTCGTACATCGCGGTGAACGTCGACACGAAGAACGCTTTTGAAAACTCGAAGACCCTGGTCAACCAGGTTGTGGGCGACGAGGTGTTTGAGGACGTGCTGGAGTCGATCAAGACCGACGAAAACGGCCCGATGATAGACATCCGCAAGGATCTGATCGCGTATCTGGGCGACCGGATCACGGTGATCTCGGATTTGCAGGTGCCGATCACGCCGAAGAGCGAACGGCTGTTGATCGCGGTTGACACGAAGGACGAAAAGCACCTGGCCGACGTGATTCGCGACTGGATGGAAACCGACCCCGACACGCGTAAGCGAGAAATCGCCGGGCACGTGGTGTGGGAAATCGTCGACGAACAGGCCGAGCTGCCGATGATCACGATTGAAAACAGCCCGCTCGATCGCCCCTCGGTAGACGAAGAGATGGAAGAAGAGGAAGAGCGGGCGCTGCCGCCGAACTCGGCCGTGACCGTGGCGCATGGCTACCTGATGGTGGCCACGCATATCGACATCCTCACCAAGGTGCTCACCGAGTTCGAAAACGGGCCAAAGCTGGCCGACAGCGCGGACTACAAGCGGGTGGCCCAGGACCTGGCGGGGATCGCCCAGCCCGAGCAATTTGGCCAGGCCTTCACGCGGACCGACGAAGCTTATCGCGGCACGTACGAACTGCTGCGCACGGGCAAGATGCCCGAGAGCGAATCGATGATGGGCAAGCTGCTGAACTCGCTGATGGGCGAGCAGAAAGAAGGCGTGCTGCGTCCGCAACGGCTCGACGGCAGCAAGCTACCCGAGTACGACATGGTGCGACGCTACCTGGGCCCGGCCGGCATGACCATGACAACCGAGCCGACCGGCTGGCTGCTCACCGGATTCACGCTGACGAAGGAAGTCGAACCGAGCGGTGAACCTCAGGAAGCCGACCGGCTGACCAGCGGCGCCAACGCCGAGACCAGCGTGAAGTAGCTTGCCGAAGCAAGTCTGAAATCGCACGAGCCCGCTGCACCGAGTGCAGCGGGCTCGTTTTTTTGATCGACGTAGCCGCGACCGGGTGCCGCTTACGGCTCGAACTTCGCCCAGAATGGGTGCTGGCGATCGCCGCGGGTGCGAACGTCGTCGAGTAGCACACTGAGATTGGGCGTAACGTCGGCCGTATGGCGGCGACCACCAAGGTGAACGTCAACCTTGTCCCGGCCGGGATTGAGCATTTCGGGCGCAAACCAGATCGTGGCGGCGATGCCCGAGCCAGGAATGAAGATGTCACCGTTAGCTTGAATCTTGGCGCGAATCTCGGCCGCACGGTTGCCGCGACCGGGCGGCCAGTTCACAGGCTCAACGATGGCACGCGGCGGCAGCTTGTTGATTTCCAGCCACCAGAAGTAATTATCCCAGGTGCGCATCGTGGCGACCTCGAACTCCTTCGGAAAGAAGTTGCGGTCGGGCTTGCGGGCCATCCAGTCGAAGATTTCCTTGATCTCTTCGTAGAAGTCCTCGTGGCCGCGTCCCTGGTACTCGACCACGGTGACATCGTGACGATGGACCATGTAGCGGTCGAGATCGCGGGCGTTCTCCTTCAGGCGGTCGCCGTCGAGCTCGCCACCGACGACGTAGAACGGGACCATCGACGCGTTGGGCCAATAGTGCGAAGCGTACTTTTGCGTGCGGGCGACGATGGGAATCACGCCTGCCCAGAGGTCCGGATGCGCGAGGCCGATGTCCCAGGCCGCATCGCCACCAGCAGAATGCCCGGTGAGAAACACGCGGTCGGTGTTGATCGAAAACCGGCGAGAAGCGTCACGCAGACTGGCGAGCACCGCGGCGTGCTCGCGAGCTGTGTAGCCGTAGTCGCGCTGACCGTCGGCGAGCCAGTCGACGGCGATCACGATGTAGCCGAAGCGGCTGGCCTGGCCCAGCCGCTGGCCATTCTCAGCGCGAGCGCCGGCCCACCAGTCGACTTGCTGTTCAGTCGACGAACCAACGCCGTTGAGCGTGACGATTGTCGGATAGCGGACGTAAGGGTCGTATTCCGGCGGAAGCTGAGCGTGATAGGTGACGTCGGGCTCGCTGTCCATGCCGATGGGCACGGTGAAAGCGTAGTTGCCGGGCGTTTCTTTGGCGGCAGCGGGCGTTTCGAGCGGCGGCTTCATGTTCGCAATCAGCTTCGCGACAAGTGGCGGCGACGCGCCTTCCATCGTGCGAAGCTCCTGCTCGATCTCGTTGCGACGGAGCAGGACGGGCTCGTTCATGTAGCGGCGGATCAACTCGCGGACGCGGGCCGTGGAAGCCGTGACCAGGAGGCTCGTTTCGGCCGAGTCGGCCCCCAGCAACCAGCCGCTGATGGCGATTGAAAGCCGCTGGCTGTCGGACAGCGACTTGTCATCGCGGAGGCGAATGTAGCCCGCCAGGCGATCGAAGTTGCCCAGGCTCGTTTCGGCGTTCATCTCTTTGACGATCGCCTCGCAAGTCGCGCGGTCCGGACCATCAGGGAGCGTCAGCGCGAGTTTCGTCAGTTCGCCGACCACTTCATCGCGGCGCTGGCGAACTTCTTCGTATTGCCGGAGCATTTCACTGACTTGAGCCAGGGTTTCGCCGGCCACGTCCTGGCTGGGAAACTTCTGGAGCAGACTGTATGCCAGAAAGTGCTGGCCCGAGTTGCGACGCAGCTCGATCTCCTCGACGATGCTGCGGGCATGCAACTGGCGAAGCGACTGGACTTCCTTTTCGAGATCCTTTTGATCCGGAAAATCGGCGATGACGTCTTCCAGTTCCTGCTGGGCGTCCTGGTAGCGTTCGGCCTGCAAGAACAGCCGCACCACGCGGAGCCGCGCGTCGATGCTGTTGCGCGAGCCGGTTTTCATCAGGATCTTGTGCAGCGTCTCGCGCGGGATCGAGCTGGTGGCGATTCGCATGTCCCACACCAGCGGCGTGAGTTGCGCGGTCAGCAGGCCTTCGACCTTGGTCCAGCGCGGCGTGACAAGCGTTATGCCTTGGATCACTTCAATTGGGCCATCCGATGTGTTCATCGTGAACACGCGGCGGCCGTACTCGTCGAACGGCGAGACCTTGAGAATCGGACCCACGCGGTTGACTCGCTTGCCGCCCACGGCGGTCCGCTGGTGGATCGTGACTTTCTCGGGAATGTCGCCGGCGTTCAGTTCGTCGACAGCTTGAATCTGAAACGTGGGGACGAAGACCCGGCGGAGGTCGTCGTCGACGAGCGTGATCGTGGCGGGCGCGCCTTGCTGGTTGCCTTGCGGGTTGTCGGCCAGGCCCGTGGTCTTGCCCAGGCGGCCGTGAAGCCGGCGACCGTCCTTCATGATGATGTTCGAAGCGAGCGCACTCGTGGCGCACGCGAACACGGTGACGGTCACGATCAGCCCGATCTGGCGACGGGAGAAAATCATGCAGGGCTTTCTCACGATGGATGCCTCGTGCGAGCGCTGATCGTGGTGCGCGCAGCGTGCGGACGAACTTCCGTCCGCGCTATTCAGAATGCTCTACTTCTCTGTGATTCTACGCTAGCGAGCTGCGGGAGATCGCCGGCGAGGCCTCTAGAGTTTTATTGTGTTTGCCCCCCAGGGAGAGTCAATCGCCGGTCGGGCAGGGAAGAAGCTGCCAAAACCGGCAGAGGCGGCAAAATAGGCACGCTGGCAGAGGCTGTGTGATGATCGGCCGGAGAATTACCCCGGCGTGTCGAGATACGGATCCTGGCCCATTTGGAGCTGCAGTTTCTTGCGCTCCTTTTCGTGGTACATGAGGACTTTGCGGTCCAGGAAGTGCCGCTTTTCGAGCTTCCGTTGGGCTTTGACAAACAGCCTAGCCAGTTCGTCGTAACGGCCGGGATTGTCGCGGCCATATTCGTGATAGTACTTGGCCTTCTCGGGACCGAGGCCGAGCAGCAGTTCGTCTTCGAGCGCGAGGTATACGCGATAACAGCCGGGATCGCCCTGGCGGCCGCAGCGGCCGACGAGCTGGCGATCGATGCGGGCCGAGTCGTGCATCTCGGTCATGATCACGTGCAAGCCACCAAGCTCGTGGACACCTTCGCCGAGCTTGATGTCGGTGCCGCGGCCGGCCATGTTCGTGGAGACCGTGACGCGTCCCTGGCGGCCGGCCTTGGCGACGATCTCGGCCTCTTCTTCAATATGATTGGCGTTCAGCACTTCATGCTCGATGCCGCGCTGCTTGAGCATCCGCGAGATGATTTCCGACTTGTCGATCGTCCGCGTACCAATCAGCACGGGCCGGCCCGTGGCGTGGACTTCGACCACCTCATCCACGATGGCGTGCCATTTTTCCTCTTCCGTGCCGAATACTCGGTCTTCCAGTCGCTTGCGAATGGCAGGGCGATTCGTGGGAATCTGCACCACGCGCAGCTTGTAGATCTTCTTAAGTTCGCCGGCCGAGGTGATGCCCGTACCGGTCATGCCCGCCAGGTGCGGATACAGATGGAAGTAATCCTGGACGGTAACGCGGGCAGCCTGGCCGGCCTCGGCCGTGACTTCGACGTCGTCCTGCGCGGCCTCGACGGCCTGGTGCAGGCCGGCCCGCCACTTGCGCCCTTCCGCGGCGCGCCCGGTGAATTCGTCGACAATCACCACCTCACCTTCGCGGACGACGTACTGCCGATCGCGGAAGAACTCGCGGTTTACCTTGACGGCGCGTTCGATGTACTCGTAGATGCTGAACATGCCGACGGCGTGCATTTCGTCTGGCTTGGGCAGATTCCGCACGAGGCGACGCCCTTCGGCAGTGAGCTCGATGCTTTTTCGCTCGTGATCGTAATCGTAGTGTTCGTCCTCAATAAACTGGCTGGCGACGCCGGCCGCCCACTTGTAGCACTCGACCGCAATCAGTTGGGCCTCGCTCGGCAGCGCGCTGATGATCAGCGGCGTGCGGGCTTCGTCGATCAGAATGCTGTCGGCCTCGTCAACCAGCACAAAGTACGGCGTGCGCTGGACGGGGCGTTCGCCCCCTTCGCTGACCATTCCCAACATGCCACCGAGAAAGTCGGTTTGCCCCTCGCCGATGCGGCGGAGCAGCAAGCGGTCGCGGAGGAAGTCGAAACCGAATTCCTTGGCCGTCCCGTACGTGATGTCGCACTCGTAAGCCTTGCGACGCTGGTTCTGGTTCATCTGGGTTTCGACGATCCCGACCGTGATGCCCAGGCTCTCGTAGAGCGGCTTCATCCACTCGGCATCGCGGCGGGCGAGGTAGTCGTTGACCGTGGCCAGATGCGCGCCCTTGCCTTCGAGGGCGGCCAGATACAAGGGGAGCGTGGCGGTGAGCGTTTTGCCTTCGCCGGTCTGCATCTCTGCGATCGAGCGATTGTGCATCGCGATGCCGCCCAGAATCTGGACGTCGAAGTGCCGCATGTTAAGCGTGCGACGGCCGGCCTCGCGGACCAAGGCAAAGGCCTCGGGCAGCAGCCGTTCGGCCGGCTCGTGGCTTTTGAGGCGATAGCGCAGCGAAAGGCTGCGCTTGCGCATGTCATAGGCGTTCAGCTTCTGCAGTTCTTCCTCGAAGCTGGCCACTTTGGGGATGATCGTCTGCCAGCGCGCAAGCTGGCGACGGGCCATGCCATTGGAGACGGACTGCCAACTGGAACGCAGGCTATCGACAATCGACATGGACATACCGGGGAGACAGACAACAGCGGAACGCGGGCGAGCGGAGGGGCCAATAGTTGACGACGGTCCGCTAACCGACTTATTCTATCTTAGGGTACGCAAATATTGCGGCAATCCCGGCGAATTCTGGTCCTCTCAGGAGGAGGTCGCGTGCGGTTAGGCGGTCTAAGGGGAGGATGCCGGGAGAAGCGGGGCGGGCGGCTAAGGTCGTGCCAGGGGGGGAGTTATTAGCGGCTTGAAGGGGAGATTGAAATCGTGGAGCTTGAGCCGGCCGGCTCAAAAGATGTTTGAATCACGTTCTGCCCTTCGGTCGCTCCCGGGCTGACGATGCGGGCCGTGGTTGATTCGGCCGGCTTTGACCTGATGGTCGAAGATGCCGTCGTGGCTTCGACAGTCGAGCGAATGGCAGGCGTGGTTGTGCCGGCCGTGATCCGCATGACCGAGCCGGTCGAGGTCGGCCGCGAAGGCGGCGCGATGGCCATTTGCGTCGTGGGATTCGCAGCCACCAGCGCGGACGCGGTCGGCGGCGAAGACTCGCCGACGATCCGCAGTGTATTGCTGCCAGGGCTCGAAGCGATGGGGACGAACCCCGGCGTGTCGGGCGGCTCACCTCGACTTGCGCCCAAGCTGATGCGCGTCGGTGCGGTGGGTCGTGCCGGTGGGCTGGTGGCCTTGGCGACAGCTTCAGGCCGAGCGTTTGGTTGCGGCGGTGCGACGGACCGAGGCGCACTCGCCGATTGGGTTTGAACCGTGACGAGTGGCTGTGCGGCAGGCTGTGCGTTGAGCACTTGCGGTGGCTGCGAAGTCGTCGCTGGCGGCGACGCATTCTTCGCCGTCACGTAGGGGTTTTCGATGATCGGGGCTTGCGACATCGAGCTGGAAATGTGGACTCGCGCCGGCTCGACGTACGTGGCCTGCGTGGGGCCGGAATTCTGGAGTGATTCGCTCACCGGCAACGTGGCGCTGGCGAGTTGCACACGACTGTCGTCAGGTGCGGCCGGCGGCGGATCGTTCGAGCTTTGATGGAAGATGTACGAACCGCCGGGATAGCGAAACTGATCACCCTGCGGCGCAACGCTGGGCGGTGCTGCCATGGGCGCGGCCGGCGGTGGTCCGGGCATGACTGGGACCGGCTGAGTTGTGACCGGGGCCGGCGTGGTGATTACGGGCGCAGGCTGGGTGACCAACGGTGGAGAAATGCCCTGCGCATAGGGCGTTCCAGGGGTGACCATCACGCCGGTCGTGCCGGGCGGTGGAACCGTGGTCCGCATAAACGGGTTAGTCGCCGGCTGGTTGCTTCGGCAACTCGCCAACGTAGCGGCAGTCAGGATGACCGCCCAGTACCGCTTCATCGGACGAACTCCTTTTCGTCGGGGCTGCTCAATGACGAGGGCGCTGCGCATCGACTTTCGCGCGCGAAAATGCGACATACGCCTTGATCTAAAGCAACCGACTTGTTCGATCGAACGTGCGAACGCAAGCTTCTGAAGGGATCGCTCGGCGCATGCGCGAAGCGCAAGAGCCCGAGGGGCGGATAGGATAGCGTCTTGCGGCAACCGGTCTAGAGCGGTTTCAAAACGGAAAAGGTGCCAGCCCCCATTTCTCAAAATGGGTCCTGGCACCTTTTTGACAGATGGCGGGAGACTACTTGTTGCTGGCAGTCTGGGCCGACTCGACGAACGGGTTGTAGTACATCCGCGGCAAGCTAGCAGTCTGGTCGACCGGGGCAGCCACAGGGGCCGGAATCGATGTCTGCTTATTCTCGGCCGGCGCAGCGGGCGTGGTGACCGGCTCGGTGAACGGGTTCTGGTACTCGACCGCGGCCACTTTGGGAGCAGCGGCCGGCGTCATCGTTCCCGGCGGATAGGCGAACGGGCTATAGCCATAGGTCCGAGCGACCGGATAGCTATAGTAGACCGGGGGATACATCGAGTAGTACGGCACACGGTAGACGTTTGCGTAGGGGCGCGAGCCGTAGTTGAAGAAGCCAAGGCCATAGCCACCGGCGCCGAACTGGGCCGAAGCTTCCGAAGCCTGCAGAGATGCTGCCAGAAGGACGCCACAACCAATCCACAGACTTACGCGACGAAACATGACCCGCGACCTCACGATGACAAAGCGGACGAATGGTCTACCTTTCATGCAGGGTATTTAGCGGCCCAAGATGTTGCAATCGGTAAAATAGGAAAAACAGGTTCCTATTTCACCGAGTCAGGGGCCGACGAGGTATCGTCCGTTGATTGCGGGCCGGGGGCTGGGGTCGTCGAGGGCGGCTCGAGTTCCGGCAGTGGGTAGGGCTTGTCCAGGTGGGGCGGTACTCGGCGAATGATCTCGCCGTACTCGGGCGATTCGAGCGAGGGTTCGCTGCAGCCGGAGACGCCGAGGAGCGCGACGGCCAAGAGACCTGCGGCAATTGCACGTTGCGAGGACATCGGGCCGCCTGTTGTGTTTGAGAGTCGTCTAGTTCGGAAGCAACTGCCGATGGGCACCGCCGCGCTCACCGCCGATCTGAAAGCCGAAGCCCAACGATTGGGGTTCGCGCTCGCAGGCGTGTGTGCGGGGGTCGAGCCGGCCGGGATCACGCGGTTTGGCGAGTGGCTCGCGGCGGGTTATGCCGGCGAGATGCACTACCTAGCCGGCCGCGCCGAAGCCTACAAGCATCCGCGCCACGTGCTCGAGGGAGTTCGCAGCCTGCTCATGCTTGGCTTTCCCTATCGTACTGCCGAGCCAACAGCATCTCAACCGATGCGGGGTCGGGTGGCGCGATACGCCTGGGGCGCAGACTATCACGAAGTGCTGTGGCAGAAGCTCAAGGAGCTGGAATCGTTTCTGCTCGCGCGCCAGCCGCAGGCGGCCGTGCGCACGGTCGTGGATACCGCGCCGTTGCTGGAACGCGAGTTCGCCGAGCTGGCCGGCCTGGGCTGGATCGGCAAGAATACGCTGCTGCTCAACAAGCACGAGGGGAGCTACTTCTTTCTGGCGGCGCTGCTTACGGATGTGGAACTGGAGATCGACGCGCCACACGAGATGGATCATTGCGGGACGTGCCGGGCGTGTCTCGATGCTTGTCCGACCGAGGCGTTCGTCGCGCCGTATGTGCTCGATGCGCGGAAGTGCATCAGCTATTTGACGATTGAGTTGAAGTCTCCGATTCCGACCGAACTGCGCGGCGGGATGCAAGATTGGGTGTTTGGCTGCGACGTTTGTCAGGACGTTTGCCTCTGGAACCACCGGCCACGGCTAACCAAGGAGCCTGCACTCCAACCCCGCGTACAAACAGGGACATCACTGAATTTGCTGGAGCTGTTCGAACTGGACGAAGCTGAGTTCAAGCGGCGTTTTCGCGATACGCCGCTGTGGCGGCCGAAGCGCCGTGGCATCCTGAGAAACGCGGCCATCGTGTTGGGGAATCAGCGGGCAGTCGAAGCGATCCCGGCGCTCACTCGCGGACTGAATGATACCGAGCCACTGGTGCGCGGGGCGTGTGCCTGGGCGCTGGGAAGGTTTGACAACGAATCAGCCTACTTGGCTCTTCGTGGGCGATTGGGTGATGAAAGCGACCAGCTGGTTCGCGTTGAGTTGAAACAATCGCTGCAGAACGCGCCGTCGGCGATGCCTCCGGGATAAGCGGGCGGGGTGTCGAGCGGCGTTAGCCCGCCGTCTCGGTGCAGTTCATCGCCAATTCTTCCTCGGGGATCGGATACACGCCGCGGGCGTCGTCCGAGTACCAACGATCGAGCACGGTGGTCCATTCGCCGGGTCGTGCGACTTTCACGAACGCGTCGCGCACGTCTTTGCCATGCGGATGAAGTTGCGAGTACTTGATGCCAAACTTCCGCATCTGCCGGCCGCACAGCTCGGGACCGTACAGGTCGCCGCACAGCCGGTAATGCTCGGCGATCACGTCGCGCTGTTCGTGTACGGTGGGCGGTTCGGGGAGCGGCAGGCCGGCGGCGAGCGCCCGGGCCTGGCTGAAGATCCAGGGATTGCCGATCGCGCCGCGCGCCGCCGTCACGCCGTCGACTCCCGTCTCACGAATCATGTCGAGACAGGCCTGGGCGGTGAACAGATCGCCGCTGCCAAGCACGACCCGACTGCCGGCATGCTGTTTCACTTCGCGGAGGAACTCCCAGCGGCTGGGGCCGACGTAACGCTGTTCGACGGTGCGGCCGTGCACGGTGATTGCCGCTACGCCGCGCTCGAATGCGCCGTCGAAGATCGTGTAGAACTTGTCGCGGCTTTCGGCCGAGTCGTCAATGCCGCGGCGCATCTTGACGGTGACCGGCACCTCGGGCGGGAGGGCCTCGCGCACGCGGGAGACAATTTCCAGCGCCGTGTCGACCTGGCCCAGCAGGAAGCCGCCGCGGTGCTTGCCCAGTACCTTCTTCACCGGGCAGCCAAAGTTGATGTCGACGACATCGAAGCCTGCCAGGACTAGTTGCTGGGCTGCGGGGCCGAACTCCTCGGGATTTGCGCCCATGAGCTGGCCGGCGACGGGATGCTCCTCGTCGCTGACGCGCAGGTAGCGGCGGCGGTTCTTCGCCTTGTGCATGTCGTTGACGAACGTGTCGAGCATCACCTCGCACAGCGTATAGGGCGCCCCCAGCCGGCGCGCAATCACCCGCATCGCCCAGTCGCTGTAGCCCGAGAGGGCCGCCTGGACGACGGGAAAGTCGAGATTGAACTTTCCGATGCGAAGGGTGGGGAGCATGGAGCAATTGGCCGAAGCGATTCGTCGGGGG
>Ga0169931_10004910_pt1 | contig 20613 bp, 16 predicted proteins | sample Kivu_15m_20L_FD_129675 | JGI IMG/M metagenome (GOLD analysis project Ga0169931, IMG submission 129675) | Freshwater microbial communities from Lake Kivu, Western Province, Rwanda to study Microbial Dark Matter (Phase II) - Kivu_15m_20L... | ecosystem: Environmental > Aquatic > Freshwater > Lake... | reverse complement strand
GTCGTGGCAGCAGCTGCAGACGACCCTGGCCGGTTGGAGCGTCTACGCGATCGGGATCGTGAACGACACCAACAACGTGATCGCGGTCGACAACTTCTTCGTCACCTCGGTCCCCGCCCCCGGCGCGCTCGCGCTCCTGGGCGCCGCCGGCCAAGTCGGCTCGCGCCGGCGCCGCTGACCGTTCACCTCGCGCATCTCCGCCGGCCTTCGGCCGGCGACCACACTCCCCGCCGTGCCGCCCTCGGGCGGCGCGGCGAGGTTGCGTTCAAGGCGCGCCTTTCCAGCGTGCGCGGCCCGTTCCGAGGGCTTGCAGCCGCCAAGGGACGATGCCGGCGCCCCGCAGGGCGCGAAAGCGTCGAGAAAGTGCGAAAGTCTCGTGATCGATCACGTCGCTCGTTTGCGTTACCAGGAGCGGAGCGTGGTGCCCCGCCCCCGGGCCTGAGGCGGCGCGGATGCGGGCATCGCGAAGTCATGCTCGGCGACCTTCGTGGGCCGTCGTGGGAACAGGGCCTTCGCCGAAGGCTTCGGCGGTGGTGTCCGTACGGGAGTGCGGACGGGTATTCGGGGCTCACGCCCAGGGGAGTTTGAGATGCTCAAGCAGTCGATGATGGCATTCGTGATGTCGGCCGCCGTGGCCATGGCGGGTTCGCAGGCGGCTTCGGCGAGCCAGACCTTCGGCACGCTGTCGTACCCGTCGGGGGGCGGCAGCACCGAGATTCCGTTCCAGTGGTCGGGTGGCGACAACGACAACACCAACTTTCTCTTCACGAACAACCAGGTCGGCGAAAGCTGGCTCACGGTCGGCCTGCGCACGTCGCCCTACTACACCGGCGAGAACGGCTTCCCGAACTACGTCGGGAACAACACCTTCGAGGTGGAGGCGGGTACCACGGTGCCCGTCGCCAATCCGCCGTCGCAATTCGACCCCAACGCGCCCCGCTGGGGCTTCAACTGGAGCATCTCGATGGATGGCAATCGCTCCAACGCCGCCCTCACCGGCCTGTGGTGGTCGATGCGGATCACCGGTCCGAACAGCTCCGGCGGCACCGGCAACTGGGGCACGCAAGCCGGCGGCATGGTGAACCTCGGCGGCGGGCCCGTGAACGGCACGAACTACTCCCAGAGCGCGTGGCAGCTCGGCTACAACTTCTTCCCGCTCAGCTCGCAGAACACCCCGGGCGTCGGCATCCCCGGCCTCTGGAACGGCCTGCAGTTCAACCCGAACACGCTCGGGAACTACCAGTTCACGATCGACATCCGCCAAGGCCAGTACGGCTCGGTGGTGGGCTCCACCACGATGACCGTCTCGGTCGTCCCCGCCCCCGGCGCGCTCGCGCTCCTGGGCGTGGCCGGCATCGTCGGCTCGCGCCGTCGTCGCTGACCTTCACCCGCGCATCCCCGCCGGCCTCCGGCCGGCGACCACACTCCTCGCCGTGTCGCCCTCGGGCGGCGCGGCGAGGTTTCCTTCTTGGAGCCCCGTTCAAGCGCGTCACGGGCAGGATTCGCCGCCCCACGAGGCGAGCAGCGCACCGAGGTCCTCGCCGTTCACCGACCCGTCGCCGGTCAGGTCCGTGCGCGGCTGCGGATCGGAGGTCCCCCACTCGGCGAGCAGCGCACCGAGGTCGGTGCCGCCCACCGTGCCGTCGAGGTCGAAGTCCGCGGCGCACGGGTGCCGGAACAGCCACACGCCGCGGCCGGCGTCCGCCTGGCTGCGGGGAAATGAGGTCGCGACGCACGTCATGGCGAGCATCACGTCGAGGTCGAGCCGAACCGACGGCGCGAAGGCGTGGCCCGGCAGCCCGGGGATCGCCGAAGCGTTCGCGGTCCAGCCCTCGATGAAGTAGCCGTTCTCCGGGCTCAGCGTGTTGTGGAACCAATGGAACACGCCGCCGTCGGCAGTGGGACCGGTGTCGCAGTCGGCGGGATCGACCGCCGCGCCGAGTTCGACCAGCAGCGCCTCGACCTGCGCCCGCGTGGCCCACACCCATCCGTCGAGTGGATGGCCGTTGAGCACCCCGGCGCACGGGGTGGCGCCGTCAGAGGGGCACATGGAAGCGACCTGGTTCCAACTGGCCCCGCACGAGAAGGAGAGTTGGCGCCAGGACCGTCCTTGCGAGTCGACGTAGGCCACCGCGTTCCACTGGGCGGACGCGGGCGTGGCGACGATGGTGGCGGCGGCAAGGGCGGTAATGCGAAGGATCGGCATGAAGATGCGCTCCTGGCGCCCGAATCAGGGTATCGCCGGGTGCATCCGCCACCCTTGCCCCGTCGACGCCCTTCCCCAAACGCAACCGCCCCCCGCGATTGCGGGGGGCGGCTGTCGAGGTGGACCGTACTGGACTTGAACCAGTGACCCCCTCCGTGTCATGGAGGTGCGCTAGCCAACTGCGCCAACGGTCCGGAAGGCGGGATTGTATCCGGCTCGGGCGCATGCGCAACTCATCGAAGTTTCCGGGGTTGCGCGGCCGATGAACCCCTCTGCGCAGGACCCTCGTGGTCCGCCAGGAGGACCCATGGACCGCACCACGCTCGCCGCCGCGCGCCCCGCCCCCGCTTCACGCAGCTTCGACCCGTTCAGCACGGGCACTGGGCTCACCGTCATGGGCGCGGGCCTCCTTTCGCTGGCGGTCATCGAGGCCGTGGGGCTGTTCGTCCGCCCGGGGGCATCGACCCTTGCCTCGACGCCCGAAGCCGCGTTCGGTCGGCCCTCGCCCGCGTTCGTCGCGCTTGAACCGCTTGACCCTCAGAACGCAGTCGGCACCGGCCCTGGTGCCCCGCGCCAGGGCACCGACCGCTCGCGTGCGCCGGCCCCCGGTGGATCGCTCGTCGGCATCGCGGCCACGCCCATCCCGAACGGGACCGCCGTCTACCGGCTGTGGTCCTCGGGCGCCGTCGAGGCCATGATCACCACCGAAGAGAACACATGGAGCGACTGGGCACCCGCCGCGCCCGGATTGAGCACCGCGATGCGCCGCCCGCGCGGCGGCGACGACAACCCCGACACGAACCCGTGACACGGGTGCGCGGCACGCTCGCCGTCACCCGCCGAACGCGTGCAGGCACCGTCGCATCCGCGTGAGCGTGCTCGACTTGCCGAGGATCGCCAGCGTGTCGAAGATCGGGGGGCTCACCGTTCCGCCGCTCACCGCGACGCGCAACGGTTGCGCCACCTTGCCGAGGTTGCCCTCGGTGGCCGTGGCCGCGTAGGCGCCGATCGCCGCCTCGAGCGCCGCGGGCTGCCAGTCGGTCACGCCGTCGAGCACGGTCGCCAGCGCGCGCACGTGCGTCACGCCGTTGGGCTCCGCGCCGCCCATCACCTTCTCGACGTTTTTCGTTCGCTCCCAGGCGAGTGCGTCGTCCGCGGTCACCAGAAACCGGTTCACGCGAAAGAGCTCGTCTAGCGTCTTCGATCGCTCGTGGCTGGCGCCGGCGAGCAGCTCGAACTGCGCATCGGTGAGCCTCGCCATGAAGTGCGGGTGGAACTCGAGCCCGTGCGCGCGCGAGCGGCGCAGGAACTCCTCGCGCGGCATGCCGGTGATGGCGTCGCAGTTGAAGCTCAGGAGCTTCGCGCGGTCGAACTTGGCGGGCGTCTTCACCACGCGCTTCAGGTCGAAGCGCTCCTTCATGAAGGCCATGTCGAACTTCTCGACGTCGCCGCCCGGGCTCCATCCGTTCAGCGACAGGAAGTTGCAGAGCACCTCCGGCAGGTACCCGCTGCGGCGGAAGTCGTCGACGTTGATCTCGGGGAGCTGGATGCCCAGTGCCTCAGCGAGCGCGTTCGCCTCTTCGAACTCGAGCTGCGCGTTCTTGTCGCCGAGCCACGCGATCCAGCGGGCCTGCGGCACGGTGCCCTCGGGCGGCCCCGCGAGCCTGCGCTCGGTGACGGTCTTGCGCAGCAGCTTGTCCTTGTCGCGCTTGGACATCTTGCTGCCGTCGGGGTTCGTGATGATCGAGAAGTGGCCGTAGGCCGGCCGGCGGTACCCGAGCGCGTCCTGCAGCAGCATGTGCTTGGCCGTGTTGTTGAAGTGCTCCTGCGCGCGCAGGACGTGCGTGACTCCCATCAGCTCGTCGTCCACCACCACCGCGAAGTGGTAGGTCGGGAAGCCGTCGGCCTTGCGCAGCACGAAGTCGTCCACCTCGCCCGGGGGAAGCGTGGCCTCCCCGAGGATCTCGTCCTTGATGGTGATCGCCTGCGGCGGGCACTTGAGCCGGATGACCGCCGGCTCTCCGGCCGCGAGGCGGCGCTCGACCTCGGCCTTCGGCAGCGCCATCTGCGGCGTGCCGTCGTAGCGGTAGGCGCGGCCCGCAGCCTTCGCCTCGGCGCGCCGGGCCTCGAGCTCCGCGGCCGTGTCGAAGGCGTAGTACGCCTTGCCGGCGTCGACGAGCCCCGCCAGGATGCGGTTGTAGAGGTCCAGCCGCTCGCTCTGGAAGTACGGCCCGTGTGTGCCGCCGCCGTGGCCGGCGTGCTCGGGGCCCTCGTCCCAGTCGATCCCGAGCCAGGCAAGGTCCTTGAGGAAGCCGACGCTCGCCGCGCCGCTCGAGCGCTTCTGGTCGGTGTCCTCGATGCGCAGGATGAACTTCCCGCCGCGGCCCTTGGCGAACGCCCAGCAGAAGAGCGCGGTGCGGGCGCCGCCCACGTGGAGGTGGCCGGAGGGCGACGGGGCGAATCGCGTGACGGGTGCCTGGCTCATGAGGACGGGGTAAGGTACCCGCATGCCCGTGACGGTCGGCCTGCTGTCGGACAGCCACGCGCGGTGGGAGCGCACCAAGCGCGCGCTCCAGGCGTTGCGCGAGCGCGGGGCAACCACGTTCATCCACTGCGGCGACGTCGAGGACGAACTGGTGCTTGACCAGCTCGCCGGGCTCGACAGCCACCTCGTGTGGGGCAACTGCGACTGGAACACCCAGACGCTCGGGCGCTACGCGGGCGACCTCGGCATCGCCGTGCACGGCCTCTCGGGCGAGCTGGAGTTCGACGGCAGGCGCGTCGCGTTCACCCACGGCCACGAGCCCGCGGCCATGCGCGCGGCCATCGTCGGCGGCGCCGACTACCTGGTGCACGGCCACACGCACGAGCGCCGCGACGAGCGTGAGGCGGGCACGCGCATCCTGAACCCCGGCGCCCTGCACCGCGCGCGCCCGTTCTCCGTGGCGATCTTGGTGCCCGCCACCGGCGCGTTCGAGTGGATCGAGGTGCCCGCATGACCGCCCCGGCCCTCGTCTTCGTCGCGAACCTCGCCAGCACCTGGTTCCTCGCCGGGCTCATCTGGACGATCCAGCTGGTGCACTACCCGCTCTTCGACCGCGTGGGACGCGACGGCTTCACGGCGTACGAGCAGGCGCACGCGCGCATGATCACGCCGCTCGTCGGGCCCGTGATGCTCATCGAGGCGTTGACCGCGGTGCTGCTCCTCGCTTCGCGCCCGCGCTTCGTGCCCGCATGGGCCGCGTGGACGGGTCTGGCGCTCGTGGGCGTCGTGTGGCTCTCGACCTTCCTCCTCCAGGTGCCGATGCACGGCGCGCTCGCGCGCGGCTTCGACGACGACGCGCACGCGAGGCTCGTGGGCACGAACTGGATCCGCACCGCCGCGTGGACGGCGCGCGCGCTCCTCTGCGCATGGTGCGCGCACTCGGCGTTCGTGCGCGCCGACGGCGCCGGGGGCGCGCCGTGAGCCACTTCCCCGTGGTGGGTGCGGCGGCCGGGCGCGTGGGCCAAGCCCTGCGCAAGGGCGCGCTGACGGCGAAGCTCGCCCGGCGGCGGCTCCGCAAGCCCGCGACGCTCCACATGCCGCCGGGCACGCTGCTGGTGACCCCCGACGCCGCGCCGCCCGTGGTCACGGTGATGGCCTTCGGCCCCGACGGCCTGGTCGAGCGCACCGTGACCGACGTCGCGGGAATCGACGCCGCGGCGGGCGACTTCCCCGTGGTGTGGGTGAACATCGAGGGCCTCGGCGACGCATCGCTCCTGAAGGCGATCGCCGAGCGCTTCGGCGTGCATCCGCTGGCGATGGAGGACGCGACCGACATGTCGCAGCGCGCGAAGGTGGAGACCTACGGCGACGCGACGTTCATCGTGCTGCCCATGCCGCACGACGAGGGCAAGGGCTTCTGGACCGAGCAGCTCGCGATCTGGCTGCAGGGGCGGTTCGTGGTCGCGTTCCAGGGGGTTCCCGGGGGCGACTGCCTCGACGGCGTGCGGGCGCGCATCCGGGCGGGCTCCGGGCGCCTGCGGCGCGCGGGAGCGCCGTACCTGGCCTACGCGCTCGCGGACGCCGTGGTCGACGGGTTCTTCCCGGCCGTCGACCGAATCGGCGGGATGGTGGAGGACCTTGAGGACGAGGTGTTCCGCCGCCCCACCGGCCAGCAGTTGCAGCAGATCCGGCGCGCCCGGTTCGAGCTCGTCCAGATGCGCCGCGCACTGCTGCCGATCCGCGACCTCGCGATGAGCATGCTGGGGATGGACCGCGTCTTCGACGCCGAGGTCCGGCCGTACCTGCGCGACCTGGCCGACCACGTGGCGCGCGCGCTCGACCAGATCGAGACCGACCGCTACATGGCGAACGACCTGCTGGAGATCTACATGACGAGCGTCAACCTGCGGCTCGGCGAGACCTCCAAGGTGCTGACCATCATCGCCACCCTGTTCATGCCGCTCAGCTTCATCGCGGGCGTCTACGGCATGAACTTCGGGTGGATGCCCGAGCTCGAGTGGCCCTACGGGTACTTCTTCGCGCTCGGGCTCATGGCCCTGACGGCCGCGGGGCTGGTCGCCTACTTCTGGCGCAAGGGCTGGCTGCGGGACAGCACGAAGCTGTGACGCGCCCCGCGCGGGCCCCGGGGATGCGCGGGAATCCACGCGCGCCCGGCGGGCGAACCCATCGCCATGACGACCGCGCCCGCCCCGACCACGCTTGACGCGCTCCGAGCCTCCGGGTGGAGGCCCCGGTCCGTGAAGGAGGAGCTGCGCGCGAACTTCGAGCGCGCCCTCGCGGAGGCCGTGGCGCGCGGCGAGCGCGGGGCGTCCGGCCTCTTCCCGGGCATCCTCGGCTACGACGACACGGTGCTTCCGGAGCTCGCGACCGCCATCATCGCCGGCCATGACATCCTGTTCCTCGGCGAGAAGGGCCAGGGCAAGAGCCGCCTCATGCGGATGCTTCCCTCGTTCCTCGACGAGTGGATCCCGTACCTCGACCTGCCGGGGTCGCCGGTCCATGAATGCCCCGAGCGGCCCATCACCCGCGCCGGCCGCGAGCTGGTCGCCGGCACGCCGGCCGACCGCGTGCCCATCGCGTGGTGGCACCGCGACGCGCGCTACGCCGAGCGCCTGGCGCCCGGCACCAAGTTCGCCGACCTGATCGGCGAGATCGACCCGTCGCGCCTGGCCGCCGGCACCTCGATGGGCGCCGAGGAGGCGCTCCACTTCGGACTGGTGCCGCGCATGCACCGGGGCATCTTCGCGATGAACGAGCTGCCCGACCTCGACGAACTCGTCCAGGTCGGCCTCTTCAACGTGCTCGAGGAGCGCGACGTCCAGATCCGCGGGTACCCGGTGAGCTTCGACCTCGACGTGATGCTCGTCTTCAGCGCCAACCCGAGCACCTACAACCGCTCGGGCAAGGTGATCCCGCAGCTCAAGGACCGCATCGGCAGCACCGTGGTCACCCACTACCCGCGCGACCGCGACGCGGGCATCGCCATCACGCGCCAGGAGGCCGGCATGGACCTCGGCGGCGCGCACCCGGTGACGGTGCCGCCCTTCATGGACCGCGTGGTCGAGGAGATCTCGGTGGCCGCGCGGCGGAGCAAGTTCGTCGACCAGGCGTCCGGCGTCAGCGCGCGCTTCAGCGCCGCCAACTGGCGCACGATGGTCGCGAGCGCACGCCGCCGCGGGATCCAGCTCGGGGAGCGGCCGGCGGTGCCGCGCGTCAGCGACCTCGCGCACCTGCACTCCTCGTCGCTCGGGAAGCTCGAGCTCGACCTCATGGGCACCCACCAGATGGACGAGCGCCGCGTGATCGATGCGATCGTCGCCGAGGCCGTGGGCACGGTCTTCAAGGAGTACGTCGACGAGCACGGGCTGCCCGCCATCGCCGAGGCCTTCGCCAAGGGCGTGCGCATCGAGGTGGGCGAGCTGGTGCCGAGCGAGCGCTACGCCGAGCGCATGCAGGGCGTCCCGGAGGCCTGGGACAAGGCGTTCGAGGTGAACGCGAGCGGCGACCCGGCCGTGCGCGCCTCGTGCGCCGAGTTCGTGCTCGCGGGGCTGTGGGCCACCGACCGCGTGAGCCGAACCGTGCGCCACGGGCGCACCTCCTACGAACTGAAGTGAACGACCGTCCCGACCAGCCCCTCGGCGGCGCGTACCACACGTACCTCGGCTACGACGCCGTGCGGTTCGGGTCGGCGCAGCCCTCGGACCCGGGCGCGGCCGCGCGCGGCGCGTTCGAGCACATGCTTGCCATGGGCTCGATGCGTCGCTTCACCGACGAGGAGCTCGCCAACGCCATCCGCATCGACCCCTCGCAGGTGCAGGGCCTCGGCCCCTCGATCGACGCGCTCATCGCCATGCTCGAGGCCCGGCGCGACCGGATCCTCGCGACCTTCGACCCCGAGCCCGCGCGCCGCGAGTCGGCGGGCGCGTTCGACCGCGCGGCGCGCGGCGCCGTGCCCCCGGGCGACGGCGACGTGGCCAAGCGCATCGCGCGCGCGGTGGCGCAGGGCCAGCTCCGCGACCTCGAGCGGCTCTGGTACCGGCTTCCCGAGGGTTCGCGCGAGCAGCGCGCGCTGACCGTGGCGCTCGAGCGGCTACGCGAGCGGTTCGAGCTCGACCAGCTCGCGTCGCGATGGTCGTTCACCGGGCGCGAGGCGCTCGATGCCGAGCGCGCCATCGCGGTGAAGTCCGAGCTTGAGGAGATCGAGCGCCTGCTGGCGCAGCTGCGCGAGGCGCTCAAGGACGCGAAGCCCGCCGTCATCGACATGGAGGCGCTCGAGCGATTCGCGCCCCAGGAGCACGTGGACGGCCTGCGCGAGGCGCAGCGGCGGGTGAACGAGCTGCTCGAGCGCCTGGCCGAGGAGGCCGGCATGCAGCGCACGCCCGAGGGCGGGTGGAGCGTGAGCCCGAAGGCGATGCGCCTCTACCAGCGCGGGCTGCTCGCGACGATCTTCGGCGACCTGCAGGCCGCGCGCAGCGGCCGTCACGAGGGCATCCAGTCGCCGGACGGCGCGGTGGAGCTCCCGGCGACCCGCGCCTGGGAGTTCGGCGACAGCCCCGCCAACCTCGACATCCCGCAGACCCTGGTGAACGCGATGGTGCGCGAGGCGGGCGCGAGCCCGCGCGCCCCCGGCAACCCGGTTCGCATGCGCGGCGAGGACATGGTGGTCCACCGCACGCGCAACCAGCCCAAGTGCGCCACGGCCGTGATCATGGACATGTCCGGCTCGATGCGCAACGGCGGCCAGTACGTGCAGGCCAAGCGCATGGCGCTGGCGCTCGACGGCCTCATCCGCAGCGAGTACCCGGGCGACTTCCTCCAGTTCGTCGAGATGTACACGGTGGCGCGCCTGCGCTCGCCCGCCGAGGTGCCGCAGGTGATGCCGAAGCCCGTCACCATCCGCGAGCCCGTGGTGCGCCTGCGGGCGGACATGTCGGACCCGTCCATCACCGAGATGGACCTGCCGCCGCACTTCACGAACATCCAGCGCGCGCTGCAGCTCTCGCGCCAGTGGCTCACCGGACGCCCCACCCCGAACCGCCAGGTGATGCTCATCACCGACGGGCTGCCCACCGCGCACTTCGAGGGCACCGACCTCTACATGCTCTATCCGCCGGACCCGCGCACCGAGCGCGCCACCATGCGCGAGGCCATGCGATGCCGGGAGGCGGGCATCACCATCAACGTGTTCCTGCTGCCCTCGTGGAGCCAGACCGAGGACGACGTCCAGTTCGCGCACCGCATGGCCGAGTCCACCGGCGGGCGCGTCTTCTTCGTCGCCGGGCAGGAGCTCGACCGGTTCGTGGTCTGGGACTACGTCCGGCGGCGGCGGTCGATCCTCGGCTGAGGCCCCCGGGCCAAGGGGGTGGAAGCGGCGCACGCGGGAAATCAACACGAAAACGGCCTTGATTCGGGGTGCGGGTCCGTCTAGCGTTATCGGCTTGGGCACAGGAGGCCCACACCCGCCATGCACCCGTCCATGAACCACCTGTCCGACCCGATGAACGACAACACCTCGACGTTCCTCAACCCGACGCGTGCGTCGGACTACTTCGGATGCATGACCTTCAGCGGGGACACCATGCTGAAGCGCCTGCCGAGCGACGCGTTCGCGAAGCTGCAGCGCACCATCAGCGAGGGCACCCCGCTCGACCCGGCCATCGCGAACACGGTCGCGGTCGCGATGAAGGACTGGGCCATCGAGCACGGCGCCACGCACTACTGCCACTGGTTCCAGCCGCTCACCGGGATCAGCGCGGAGAAGCACGACGCCTTCCTCAGCCCGATGGCCGACGGCAGCGCGATCGAGAAGTTCTCCGGCAACCAGCTGATCGTCGGAGAGCCCGACGCGTCGAGCTTCCCGTCGGGCGGCATCCGCGACACCTACGAGGCCCGCGGCTACACCGCGTGGGACTGCACGAGCCCGGCGTTCCTCATGAAGAACCCCTCGGGAATCATCACGCTGTGCATCCCGACGGCCTTCGTGAGCTGGACCGGCGAGGCGCTCGACAAGAAGACCCCGCTCCTGCGCTCGATCCAGGCGCTCTCGGCGCAGGCGATGCGCATCCTGAGGCTCTTCGGCACCGACCGGGGCGTCACGCACGTCGCCGGCACGCTCGGCGTCGAGCAGGAGTACTTCCTGGTCGAGCGCGAGCAGTTCGAGTCGCGACTGGACCTCGCGCTCACGGGGCGCACGCTCATCGGAGCCAGCGCGCCCAAGGGCCACCAGCTCGACGACCACTACTTCGGCGCCGTGCCCGACCGCGTCCTCATGTTCATGGCCGAGGTCGAGTCCCGGCTCTTCGAGCTCGGGGTGCCGGTCAAGACCCGGCACAACGAGGTGGCGCCGAGCCAGTATGAGATCGCGCCGATGTTCGAGAACGCGAACATCGCCGTCGACCACCAGATGATCACCATGCAGGTGCTCCGCATGGTGGCGCGCAAGCACGGGTTCGAGTGCCTGCTGCACGAGAAGCCCTTCGCCGGCATCAACGGCAGCGGCAAGCACAACAACTGGGCGATCGCCACCAGCACCGGCGTCAACCTCCTCGACCCGCGCGAGGAGACCCACACCAACATGCAGTTCCTCGTGTTCCTGGCCGCGGTCATCCGCGCCGTGGACATGCACGCCGACCTGCTCCGCGCCTCGATCGCGAGCGCCGCGAACGACCACCGCCTGGGCGCCAACGAGGCCCCGCCGGCGATCATGAGCATCTTCCTGGGCGACATGCTCACGGACATCATCGACCAGCTCGAGCACGGCGGGCCGAAGAAGACGAAGACCGGCGGCGACCTCGACCTCGGCGCCACCACCCTGCCCCAGATCCCGCGCCACGCGAGCGACCGCAACCGCACGTCGCCCTTCGCGTTCACCGGCAACAAGTTCGAGTTCCGCGCGGTGGGCTCCACCGCGGCGGTCGCCTGGCCGAACACGGTGCTCAACACCATCATCGCCGAGAGCGTCGACTTCCTCGCCACCGAGCTCGAGAAGAAGGCGGGCAAGAACCCCTCCGAGGCGAAGCTCGAGTCCGCGGTGAAGGCGGTCCTCAAGGAGGTCATCAAGAAGCACCGCCGGGTGTGCTTCGATGGCGACGGCTACAGCGAGGCGTGGCACAAGGAGGCCGAGAAGCGCGGGCTGCCGAACATGCCGAGCACCGCCGACTGCCTCGGCGCGTTCGCGACGAAGAAGGCCAAGGACCTGTTCGCCAAGTACAAGGTGCTGAACGCCCGCGAGCTGGCGGCGCGGCACGACGTGCTCGTCGAGCACTACTGCACCGTGCTCGGCATCGAGTCGCGCACGCTGGTGCAGGTCGCGCGCACGCAGGTGCTGCCCGCGGCCCTGCGCGCCCAGGAGGAGCTGGCCACCACGGTGAGCGCCACGCTGGCCGCGGACGTCGACTGCGCCGAGACGCAGGCCGAGCTGAAGGCGCACGTCGGCATGGTGAACGAGCTGCGCTCGGCCACCAAGGAGCTCGAGGCCCTCTCGACCAAGCACCACAAGGACGAGGTCACCGAGATGCGCTTCCTGCGGGACCGCGTGGTCCCGGCCATGAACCGCGTCCGGACGGCCTGCGACGCGCTTGAGCGGGTCACCCCGGCGGACACGTGGCCGATGCCCACGTACGCCGAGATGCTCCTCCTCAAGTGATCGGACCCACCTGACCCATGCGGAAGGGGCGTATACTCCGTCCCTTCCGCTGTTCTTTTCCGCACACCACGGCACCCATCCCATGTCCACCGAGACCTCCGTCGTCGTCGAGACCGTCGGCCCCGCCCGCAAGCGCCTCAAGATCACCATCCCGGCCACGGCCGTGGATGCGGGCATCAGCGACGCCTACTCGGCCGCGCGCAACGACGTGCAGCTGCCCGGCTTCCGCCGCGGCACGGCGCCGATCGCGCTCATCGAGAAGCGCTTCGGCGCCTCCATCCTCGAGGACCTGCGCCGGCGGCTGCTGACCGAGGCGTACACCAAGGCGCTCACCGACCACAAGCTGCAGCCGATCTCGGATCCCGAGCTCGACGAGAAGGCGGGCGAGCCCGAGCTCAAGCGAGGCGCCGCGCTCGCGGTGACGCTCGACGTCGAGATCGTGCCGGACATCGCGATCCCCAAGCTCGAGGACGTCGAGGTGCGCCGCCCGGTCGCCGAGGTCGAGGAGAAGTTCATCGACGAGGAGATCCGCCGCCTCGGCTACCGCTTCGGAACGCCCGGCCGCATCGACGGCCCGTTCGAGAACCTCGACCGCATGGTCGGCAAGGCCGTGGTGCGCGTGAAGGGCGCCCAGAAGGACCCCTACTTAGAGGCCGAGGAGTGCCTGGTGGTGGTGCCCGACGCCGAGGACGAGGGCAAGGGACAGGTGCTCGGCCTGATGTTCGACGACCTCGGCCCGAAGCTCGCCGGGCGCAAGGTGGGCGAGACCGTCAAGCTCGTGACCAAGGGCCCCGCCGTGCACGAGCGCGAGGAGCTCCGCAACGCCGAGATCACCGTGGAGTTCACGCCCGCGCAGGCCGAGCGCATCGCGCCGGCCGCGCCCGAGGCGGTCGCCAACAGCCTGGGCCTCGGCAGCGTCGAGAACCTGCGCGAGCAGGTGAAGCTGCAGCTCGAGGGCCGCCGCGACCAGGAGCAGCGCGCCGCGATGCGCGAGCAGGCCGCCGAGTGGTTCGCCGACAAGGTGGACTTCGAGCTCCCCGAGAAGATGTCGGGCGCGCAGGTCGCCCGCAACCTCGAGATGGCGCGCATCCAGCTCCTTTCGCAGGGGCTCGACGAGGCCACGGTCGAGAAGCGCGTCGCGGAGATCCGCGGCGCGAGCGAGGCCGACACGCGGCGCCGGCTCAAGGTGTTCTTCATCCTCTCGAAGCTCGCGCAGGACCTCGGCATCGAGGTCGGCGAGGCCGAGGTCAACGGCCAGATCGCGCAGATGGCGCGCGCCCGCGGCCAGCGTCCCGACGCCCTCCGCGCCGAGCTCCAGCAGTCCGGCCGCCTCAACGAGATGGCGCTCGCCATCCGCGAGGCGAAGGTGCTCGACCGCGTGCTGTCCAAGGCGAAGGCCACGGACATCGCCGCCGAGGAGTGGAACAAGATCGTGGCCGAGAAGCAGAAGGCGGCCAACGCCCGGGCCGGCAAGGCCTGACCGCGGCGGGGCCCTGACCCGTGGAACCATCGCGGACCAGCCTCCTTTTCTGGCTCGGCGTCGGCATCCTGTTCGCGATCGCGTTCGGCGGCGGGCTCGTCGTGATGTGGGCCCGCCGCAACGCCAAGGCCCCGCTCGAGCCGCCGCGCACCGCGTTCACGCTCGATGACCTCAGGCGCATGCGCGAGCAGGGCGAGATCACCGAGCGCGAGTTCGAGACCGCGCGCGACATCATGATCCAGAAGACGCGCGAGGCCGCCGAGCGCGACCGCGCACGCCGGGGCGGCACCGACTGGGGCGACGGGCGCGGGCAACGTCCCTGAACCTTTCCGGCGAGGAAACTCCGCACGGTCGCTGGAGGGACCGGCCCCGCGGGCCGATAGACTCCCCGTCCGCGCCGGATTTCGGCGTGGCCCACAGGAGCACTCCGTGACGAACCCGATGCCGAACGAACGCGCGCCCCGCCCCCAGCCGGAGGCCGCCAACGGGCCGACGAGGCGCAACGGGCGCGACGGGATGGGCGAAGGCTTCGGCGGCGGCGCGGGCGGAGGCGGCGCGGGCGGCCCCGGCGGCGCGGGCGGCGGTTCCGGCGGCGGCAACGACGGCGGCTTCCGCGGCAAGAAGGTCACCACGTGCAGCTTCTGCGGCAAGACCAGCCGCGAGGTCGGGCCGATGGTGGAGGGCCCCAACGACGTCTACATCTGCACGAACTGCACCGACCTCTGCGCGAACATCTTCAAGCAGGAGCGCCGCCGCGTCAGCGGCAGCCGCCCGCAGCTGGGGCAGATCCCCTCGCCGCGGCAGATGAAGGAGTTCCTCGACCAGTACGTGATCGGCCAGGAGCACGCCAAGCGCGCGCTGTCGGTGGCCGTCCACAACCACTACAAGCGGCTCTCGCAGCTCGACAACGAGCAGTCGCCCGTGGAGCTCGACAAGTCCAACGTGCTCATGATCGGCTCGACCGGCACGGGCAAGACCCTGCTGGCGAAGACGCTCGCGCGCATCCTGAACGTGCCCTTCGCGATCGGCGACGCCACCACGCTCACCGAGGCCGGCTACGTGGGCGAGGACGTCGAGAACCTGCTGCTCAAGCTGCTGCAGGCCGCCGACTTCGACCTCGAGAGCGCCCAGCGCGGCATCATCTACATCGACGAGATCGACAAGATCGGCAAGACGAACCAGAACGTCTCGATCACCCGCGACGTGAGCGGCGAGGGCGTCCAGCAGAGCCTCCTCAAGATGCTCGAGGGCACCACCGCGAACGTGCCCCCGCAGGGCGGCCGCAAGCACCCCGAGCAGCAGTACATCCAGATGGACACGACGAACATCCTGTTCGTCTGCGGCGGCAGCTTCGACGGCATCGAGGACATCGTCAAGAAGCGCGTCGGCCGCAAGCGCATCGGGTTCTCGACCGAGGCGCAGGCCTTCGACGACAAGGTGGCCGAGCGCGCCGCGATGATCGCGCAGGTGACGCCCGACGACGTGTTGGAGTTCGGCATGATCCCCGAGCTCGTCGGCCGCCTGCCGATCCTGTGCCCGCTGCACCCGCTCTCCCGCGAGGCGATGGTGCAGATCCTCACCGAGCCCAAGAACGCGCTCATCAAGCAGTACCAGCACATGTTCAGCCTCGAGGGCGCGCGCCTGGAGTTCACGCACGACGCGCTCGAGCTGATCGCCGACCGCGCCCTGGCGCGCAACACCGGGGCCCGCGCCCTGCGCGCGGTGGTCGACGAGATCATGATCGACCTCATGTACCACCTGCCCGAGCTCGACAACGCGAGCGCCGTCTACACGATCGACGCGCGCAGCATCGAGCGCGGCGTGCCGCTGCAGCAGCTCCGCCGGCGCGAGCGCGAGAGCGCCTGAGGCCGGAACCCACGTGCGCGACCACGCCGCCCTGCTCCACGCCGCGCGCGCGATCGCGGGCCTCCGCACCGACCGCGAGCGGATGGACGCCTTCGTCGACCTGTGGTGGGACGCGTTCGGCGCGTCGGGGGCCAGCTGGGTCGGCTTCTACGTCGACCACCCGGGCGAACCGGACGAGCGCCGCATGACCCTGGCCGCGCGCCGCCCGAAGCCCGCGTGCTCGCCCATCGGGATCCACGGCGCGTGCGGCCAGGCGCTGCGGGCCGCGAAATGCCTGGTGGTGCGCGACGTGGCCGAACTGGGCGCGGGGTACATCGCCTGCGACCCCCGCGACCGCAGCGAACTGGTGGTGCCGTGCCTGCGCGCGGACGGCACGGCCTGGGGGGTCCTCGACGTCGACAGCCACGAGGTGGGCGCGTTCGATGCCCAGGACGCCGAGGGGTGCGGATTGCTCCTGGTGGCCGCCGGGCTTTCGGCGTCGGTTGCCGGCATCCGATAACGGTCGATTCACCCCCTTGCCTCGTGACGGGGGTTGGCCTATCCTCTCCGATCTTCGCCCGACCGAACGGGCCTCACCACGAAGGACCAGCCATGCCCCGCGTTTGCCACTTCACCGGCGCCAAGACCTCTTCCGGAAACGTCCTCAAGATCCGCGGCAAGGCGAAGTACCTCGGCGGCGTCGGCCTCAAGACGACGTCGGTGAAGAAGCGCACCTTCAAGCCGAACCTGCAGACGGTGGACACCGTCGAGGACGGCACGCGCAAGCGCGTGAAGGCGACGGTCCGCGCGATCCGCTCGGGCCTGGTCGTGAAGCCGATGAAGCGCGCGTACACGTACACGCGCGAGCGTCGTGCGGCCGCCGGCGCCTGATCCCTGCGGCGATTCCGCCGCGATTCGTTGACTCCCGGAGTTTCAGGCCTACACTCGGCCCCATCATCGCATGGGCGGAGTGCATGGCTGCGGGCGCCTGTTTGGGCCGTCCGGGCTTCGCCATTCGGGCCTGCGGCACGGTGCCGCGGGCACTTCCGCACCCCCGGCCGCGACGGCCACGGAGCGGCGCAGGACGCGCCGGAACACGCGACGTGCAGACGGGCTTCGGCCAATCCGACCGCGACCGGGTGCTCGACGCCACCGACCTGGTGGCGCTCGTGGGCGAGCACGTGCAGCTGAAGCCCAAGGGACGCGAGCACGTGGGCGTCTGCCCGTTCCACGACGACCGTTCGCCCTCGATGACCGTGGTCACGCACAAGGGCGCGGGCTTCTACAAGTGCTTCGCGTGCGGCGCCGCCGGGAACGCGATCGACTTCATGATGAACTACCACAAGATGGAGTTCATCGACGCGCTGCGCTCGCTCGCCGAGCGCGCGGGCATCGAGCTCCGCCAGGCGCGCGGCGACGAGGGGCCGGCGGGCGGGCGGCGGGCCCTGCTCCGCGCCAACCTGGTCGCGGCGAACTTCTTCCGCAAGGCCCTGGCGCACGCCGATCACGGCGCGACCGCGCGCGCGGCGCTCGCCGAGCGCGGTATCAGCCAGGAGATGCAGGACCGGTTCGGGCTGGGCGCCGCGCCGGCCGGGTGGGACACGTTCGTCCGGCACCTCGACCGGCTGCGCGAGCACCGCGCGGGCGCGCGCGGCGACGACGCCGTTCCCGAACAGGACGTCTTCCGCGCCGCCGGCCTGGTGCGCGACGGGCGCCAGGGGCCCATCGACGGCTTCCGCAACCGCGTGATCTTCCCGATCTGCGACGAGATGGGCGCGCCCATCGCATTCGGCGCGCGCAAGATCGACCCGGAGGACGAGCCGAAATACCTCAACAGCCCCGAGAGCGCCGTGTTCCACAAGGGGCGTGGGCTGTACGCGATCCACCTTGCGAAGAAGTCGATCATCGACTCACGCACCGCCGTCATCTGCGAGGGCTACACCGACGTCATCGCGTGCCACGAGGCGGGCGTGACGAACGCGGTGGCCACGCTCGGCACCGCGCTCACGCGCGACCACGCGCGGGTCCTCAAGCGGATGGCCGAGCGCATCGTGCTCCTCTTCGACGGCGACGCCGCGGGACAGAAGGCGGCCGACCGCGCGATCGAGGTGTTCTTCGCCGAGACGGTGGACGTGCGCATCTGCACGCTGCCGGACGGGCTCGACCCCGACGAGCTGCTGCACCAGCCGGGCGGCCGCGAGCGCTTCGACGCCGCGCTCGCCGCGAGCGAGGACGCGCTGGTGCACTTCGTGCGACGGTTCCGCGCGGGATTCCGCGCGGCCGAGGGCCTGAGCGCGCGCCAGCAGCGGATCGAGGCCGTGCTCGCGCGGCTGGTCGAGCTCGGGTTCCGGGAGATGCCCGGCCTGCGCCGGACCATGGTCATGTCGAACCTGGCCGCGATCACGGGGCTCCCCGAGCGCGAGCTGCAGGCGGCGCTCGACGCCGTGCGGGCACCGGCCCCGCGCGCGAGCACGCCCGATGCGGTCCCCGTCGCGGCCGCGCCTGCGGGTCGCGCGCGGACAGGGCTGGAGGACCAGGGTTTCACGGTGCCGCAGGCGCGGGCGCGGCGCGCGGCCGAGCGCGACGTGCTGGCCATGGTGCTTGCGTGGCCATCGGCCGGAGCGGCGCGCGTCCGGCTCGACGACGGGACGGCCCTGCCGTTCTGCGAGGCGGTCACGCCGGAGTCGTTCCTCGACCCGGGCGCCCGGGCCATCGCCGACGCCATCCACGTGTGGCTCGAGGACCGGCACCCGTTCAGCGCCGACGACGTCATCGCCGAACTCCGCCACCCAGACGACAAGGGGCTCGTCGTGGACCTTGTCTTGGTCGGCCAACGCCGCGCCGAGTCCGAGAACCATGCTCTTGAACGCCTCCAAGAGGCCGTGGACGCCCTGGAGCGAATCCGCCGCGTGCGCAGCGGCGTATCTGACGGTTTGGCCCGGATTCGGAAGGATGCGAGCGAACCGGAAGCGATTTCCGCGCGTCTTGAGTCCATCCGCAATCGGGGCCGAGACCCCACCGCCTTCGGCCGCCTGCCCGGCGCCCGGGGCATGCGGCCGTTGCGTCCGAGGGACGTTCCCTCGGAAGATTCCGACCGACCGACCTGACCCGTTTCGCGCGTTTTTGCGCCTTTCACCCGTGATGGCCGATGTGTTCTGCTTGCGTTTAGATCGCACCCGGAACCCTCCGAGAACTGGAACCTGAACGTGTCACTCGCACTCTCCGACCTCACCCCCGTCCTCCGCCAGCTGGTCGAACTCGGCCGCGGCCGCAAGTGGATCACGTACGAGGAGTACATCCGCTGCGTTCCCGACGAGTTCGTCGAGCCCGAGAAGGTCGACGAGATGATCGTGCTCCTCGACGAGCTCGGCATCGAGCTCATCGACGAGACCGAGCGCAAGCGCAACGGCTGGGACATGTTCGAGGCGCCGCTGCAGACGAACCTCAAGTTCCAGCGCGACGAGAAGAAGCCGAACAAGCCGCCGAAGGTCCAGATGATCGACGAGGAGGACGGCCCCCCGGTCGACTTCGACGGGTCGTTCGAGGACGAGCAGCACCACCCGGAGGAGCCCGCCCCCGCCGAGGAGGAGATCCTCGACGACGCCGAGGCCCAGGCCGCGGTCGAGGCCGCGCTCAACGAGCAGGGCTCCAAGCGGATCGACGACCCGATCCGCATGTACCTGACGCAGATGGGCACGATCCCGCTGCTCACGCGCGAGGAGGAGATCCGCCTCGCGAAGAAGATCGAGACCACGCGGATGTGCTTCCGCCGCCTCACGCTCGCGAGCGACTACGCCGCGCAGATGGCGGTGCAGATCCTGAAGCAGGTGCATGCCGGCACCCTGCCCTTCGACCGCACGATGCGGATCTCGACGGCCGAGGAGAACCACAAGGAGACGATCGCGGCGCGCATCCCCGCGAACCTCCCGACCATCGAGCGCCTGCTCGCGCGCAACCGCGAGATCTTCGACGCGCTCGACGCCGGTGCCGCCGAGGCGAAGGCGGCGCAGCTGCGCCGCGAGTTCGACCACAACCGCCGCAAGGTGGCGGTGCTGCTCGAGGAGTGCTGCCTGCGCACCAGCCGCATCCAGCCGCTCCTGCGCAAGCTGCAGGGGCTCGATCGCAAGGTCAAGGAGATCCTCCACCAGCTGAAGAAGTCGGAGAAGCACCCCGAGCGCTTCGATCCCGAGGACCTGCAGGTGATGCGGGACGAGATCGACGGCCTGAAGGGCATGGTGCTCGAGGACGCCGCCGCGCTCGACGGGCGCGTGCGCCGGATCGAGCGCGCGTTCCTCGAGTACGAGCAGGCAAAGCGCGACCTCTCGGGAGGCAACCTGCGCCTGGTGGTCTCGATCGCCAAGAAGTACCGCAACCGCGGCCTGCCGTTCCTGGACATCATCCAGGAGGGCAACACGGGCCTCATGCGCGCCGTCGACAAGTACGAGTACAAGCGCGGCTACAAGTTCAGCACCTACGCCACGTGGTGGATCCGCCAGGCCATCACGCGCGCCATCGCCGACCATGCACGCACCATCCGCGTGCCGGTGCACATGATCGAGACGATGTCGAAGCTGCGCACCATCCAGAAGCACCTGCTGCAGGAGCTCGGGCGCGAGCCCACGGTCGAGGAGATCGCGCTGCGCGCGAAGATGCCGATCGAGGAGACGCGCCGCGTCATGAAGGTCAGCCGGCACCCGATCTCGCTCGACCGCCCGGTCGGCGAGAGCGAGGACAGCCACTTCGGCGACTTCATCGAGGACGAGCGCCAGGTCAGCCCCGACGTCAGCGCCTCGAGCGAGCTCCTGCGCCAGCGGATCAACGACGTGCTGCGCACGCTCACCTACCGCGAGCGCGAGATCCTGAAGCTGCGCTACGGCATCGGCGACGGCTACACGTACACGCTCGAGGAGGTCGGCCGCATCTTCAAGGTC
>Ga0169931_10004908_pt1 | contig 20621 bp, 19 predicted proteins | sample Kivu_15m_20L_FD_129675 | JGI IMG/M metagenome (GOLD analysis project Ga0169931, IMG submission 129675) | Freshwater microbial communities from Lake Kivu, Western Province, Rwanda to study Microbial Dark Matter (Phase II) - Kivu_15m_20L... | ecosystem: Environmental > Aquatic > Freshwater > Lake... | reverse complement strand
TTTTCCATAGAGTGCATGAAATCTTCGCCATATTTAATAATACCCGATTCCAACATCTCGCGAAGTAAGTCATTACCCTCACGAGTACGCTCACCAACACCAGCGAACACGGATAGACCACCGTGACCTTTGGCGATGTTGTTGATCAATTCCTGAATCAATACTGTTTTACCTACACCTGCACCACCGAACAAACCGATTTTACCACCTTTTGCGTAAGGTTCAATCAAGTCAATTACTTTGATACCTGTGAAAAGGATTTCTGTTGCAGTAGAAAGGTCTTCAAATTTCGGTGCCGGACGGTGAATAGGCAAACCGTTGGCGTTAGAAACAGAGCTCATTCCGTCGATGGCTTCACCAACTACGTTGAACAATCTACCTTTAATTGCTTCGCCAATTGGCATTTTAATCGCAGATCCTGTAGAAACTGCTTCCATACCACGTGTGAAACCATCCGTGGAATCCATAGAGATGGCACGAACAGTGTCCTGACCCGTATGTTGTTGAACCTCAAGAACAACAACTGTTCCATCTGCTTTGCGCACCTCAAGTGCATCGTAAATACTTGGAAGAGCAGAGCCCTTGTCAAATTTAACGTCAACAACAGGACCGATAACCTGTGCAACTTTACCTTTAATTGAAGCCATAATCGACTATAATTTATTAATGTTTCGAAATTCGGGGGCAAAGGTAGCTAATTTATCTTGGATGATATTCAAATATTTATCAAGATTTTATTGACAAAGGAATTTTCGTATATCTGGCTTGCTGTCAATAATTTAATCTACATGAATTCTCAAGGGAAATGAAACATACGCAGACACATTCAGATTGTTGCATTTGGCGGGCTTACACTAAAGTTGATTTAGCCGACTAACAATTTCTGATTTATCATGACATCGCACTGCGGGAGCTTGATTATTTGCTACAAAAACAGCTTCCCGTCCCAATTCCGGGCGTTTTCAGGAGAGATGAGTCCCAGTTTCACTAAGTATTGAACGGTTTTTTCTAAATCGTCTTTGTGGTCATTGCACAAATAGTTCCAATTGGTTTCAATGAGCCAGTTTTTTACTTGACCCAAGCGCAGGTTGTAGCGCCAGGCAAAAACATCGGCTACGTCATCTGAAGTTTTTAAAGTAGCTGATAATTGTAACACAACCTCAATCATTTTTTTGATTTCTACGAGTTTATCTGGCGCGATATTTCTGGGTACGGCCATCACAAAGCACGGCCAAGGGGTTACGACTTCGTCAATATAGCGGCAACGTTCTTTGATGGTATAGGGAAATGTGGTGTATTTTTCCCATAGAAAACCTTGGCATTCGTTGTTTTCTAGAGTATTCAAACATGCCTCAATGTCTCCAGCCACTTGGAAGTTAATTTTACCCAAATCCCAGCCTTCGTAATCGGCTTTCACATAGGTCATCAAATGTGAGCCTGATCCAAAGCGACTGATTACAAAGGTTTTGTCTTTTAGATCGTCGAAAGTTTTAATATCGCTGTTGAATGGAACGTGAATACCCCAGCGCAGAGGAGAGCTTACATAAACCTGAATGATTGCCGCGTCCAAATGGTCTTCTAAAATTGCTTTGATGACGCCCTCTGTGAGCAGGATGGCCATATCCAATTCGCCATCGCGCAGTTTTTTAACCATTCGTCCTGTGCCCATGGGTTGGTCTTCCCAAGCAACTTTGTGATTCAGCCCGGCAAAATGTCCTTCTTCAATGGCCAGACGCCAAGGTAGGTTGAAATGCTCGGGAACACCCCCGATTTTGATTGTTTCCATAATGGATTAACGTTTACCTGAGGCTTATGTTTTTATAAGCCGCCCATTCCCGGGATATTTTTCATGCGCTGCATCATCTTGCCCATTTCAGCTCGATTGCCCATCATCTTCATCATTTTTTTGGTGTCTTCGAATTGTTTGATGAGTCGATTTACTTCAGCAATATCGCGACCCGAACCAGCGGCGATGCGTTTTCTGCGTTGTGTACTTAATATTTCTGGACGTTCGCGTTCAGCAGGAGTCATGGAGAAAATGATGGCCTCGACATATTTAAAAGCGTCATCGTCTATATCCACGCCTTTGGTCATTTTGCCCATCCCTGGAATCATGCCCATCAAGTCTTTCATGGAGCCCATTTTCTTGATTTGCTGGATTTGACCCAAGAAATCATTGAAATCGAACTTGTTTTTGTGGATTTTTTTCTGAAGTTTTCTGGCTTCTTCTTCATCGAATTGCTCTTGGGCGCGTTCTACCAACGAAACGATATCCCCCATGCCCAAAATACGGTCGGCCATTCTTTTTGGGTAGAACACATCGATGGCGTCCATTTTTTCGCCCGTACCAACAAATTTGATGGGCTTGTCAACCACCGATTTGATTGAAAGCGCCGCACCACCACGGGTATCACCGTCTAATTTGGTTAGAATAACGCCGTCAAAATTGATGCGGTCGTTGAAGGCTTTTGCAGTATTCACGGCATCCTGACCCGTCATAGAGTCAACAACGAACAACGTTTCAGTTGGATTGATGGTGTTTTTTACGCGAGCAATTTCGTCCATCATCGCTTCGTCAACGGCCAAACGACCCGCGGTATCGACAATAACAACATTGTGACCATTTTGCTTGGCGTGCGCAATTGCTGCTTGTGCAATTTTTACAGGGTCTTTTTCTTCTTTGTTGGAATAAACCTCAACGCCCAATTGATCTCCCAAGACATGCAGCTGGTCGATAGCAGCAGGACGGTAAACATCACAGGCAACCAAAAGCGGTTTTCTGCCTTTTTTATTTTTGAGGTAGTTCGCTAATTTCCCTGAGAATGTTGTTTTCCCCGAACCTTGCAAACCAGACATCAAAATGATTCCAGGATTGCCCTTAAAATTCAATTCGGCTTCCTGACCTCCCATCAATTCTGCCAATTCTTCATGACAGATTTTGGTCAACAATTGACCTGGGGTGATGGAAGTTAATACGTTTTGTCCGAGCGCTTTGTCTTTAACGCGCTGTGTAAAATCCTTCGCTGTTTTGAAATTCACGTCGGCATCCAACAAGGCGCGACGCACTTCTTTCAGCGTTTCGGCAACGTTTACTTCAGTGATTTGACCATGTCCTTTGAGGACCTTAAACGCACGTTCTAATTTGCCAGATAAATTTTCAAACATAATTGACAGAAATTTGGGGATGCAAAGTTAGGAAAAAATGAAGTTGAAAGTGATAAGATTCAAATGATATTATACAACCCTATCTTTCCAAATTTGCTTTTTGCTGCTGAGATATTTTCCCAATAAAAGAATCAAATAAAAGGGGTAGAGCAGACTCAACAAGGGAAGATATGGAGCCAATTTCCATGTTGCGTTTCGTTTGAACCAGTTGAAGTACACGATGAAATCCGAAAGGAATTTGATGAATATGATTTGAAGAATTTCAGGGGTAAAACCAAATAGAAGTCCTTCTAATATCAAATATAGAAACGATAAATTCACTGTGAAAATAAAGAGCGAAATGAGTGATGCTCTTGCGTCATTTCCTTGTGTGTTATTGCCCATCCATCGCGCACGCTGTTTCAGTAACTCATTCACGTTAGGCGGTGTAAAAGTGAAAATCGCCAGAGCTGAATCGAAAAATGTGGTGATTTTCTTTTTGTTTTTCATGAATTGAACCAAGGCATATTGGTCATCGCCCGAACTGCGGTGGTCGTGTTTGCTGAGGTCGTTGGTTTGCAGATAAACTTCGCGTTTCACGATTAAATTGGCACCGCTGGCCATCAATGGTTTTTCCCGACTCACGCCAGCTTGCAGGATTTGAAAGGTGCCGTATTCCAATTCCATGATTTTGGTAAAAGCATCATTTCCGACCATTCTCACAGGTAGAATCATCATATCAAACGCTTGTGGATGGGGTAAATTGGAGAAAAAATCTTGATGAAACCAAACATCGGCATCTAGTGTTTGAACATATTGAGTTTGAGCGCTTTTTACGGCTTCCATCAATGCATGTTTTTTACCGCTCAATTGACCATTAAGCGTTACAATTTTGTATGAAACCCCGCTTAAGTCAAGTTGGTCATCGATGATTTTCGCGCCGCCGTCGTTTGAATGATCATCAACAAAAATATACTGTGCAGGATGTGATTTTTGCACTAAAATAGAATCCAGGAGTTTGGTTAAATTTTGTTTTTCATCCCGAAATGGAATCACAACGGTTAGTTCATGCAGCGGAAATCCACCCAAATCATCTCGGACTTTGAAACTGTTTTTTACGAACAAATAGAGTGTGAAAAGCACCCATAGTCCTAACCAAATTTGTGGATATGTTATTGCAAAGGTTTCCATTTCAACCAAATTATTCCGCCGATAATTGCGGGTATGCTTAAATTGATGAACCAAATCAAAACGGTGCTGAGCAGAATCGTGGAGCTATTAATGGACATGGCGCCAATCACAAAGAGGGCCACACTTTCGCGGATGAGTAATTTGCCCAAAAGTGGAGACGGAATCAAAGTCATGATGAGGTAGGTGATCCAAACGGCATAAAACAACTGGCCATTAATCGGAATTCCGAAAGCATAAAGGGTGAGCACAAATTGTGTTGAAAAAACTGCATGTCGGAGCAGACTATAGATTAAAAGTTCCCATTTCAAGTTGTGGTGTTCTTTTAATATCCGTGCGGCATGTTCCATTTTACGTGGGTAAACAAACCGTCCCAAAAACTGCGGTGCCCAAAATGGAACAAAATAGAGCATCACGACCAATCCGATGATACATGCCAATCCGATGAGTTGCCACAATTGCAGTTCGGGAATTTGAAAAAACTGCACCAAGGTTAGACCCACAAGTCCAAAAATAATGGACGAGAGCCATTGCGCCATGTTCCCGTAAATGGATAACACGGATACTTGCACACGGATTGCCGAGCCAAACCAAATCATTCTACCAATGAAATTTCCTGCTCTGTTTGGGGTGAAAAGACTTGCTGAAATTCCAGTAAAAAGAGAAAATAGGAGCGTTTTGAGCGGGATTCTATTTTTGAGTTTAAGCAAAATGGAGCGCCATTTGAGTCCTTCCAAGGCCCAATTGAGTGGCATGAGCAGTAGGGTGAGTAATAAGCCAAGGGGTTTAGACAAGATGAGTTGGTCTTCTTGGCTCGATGCTGCTTTGTTGAGTTGAAGGTAAATGACATATAACAACACAGCGACAAAGAGAATCTTAATCAACAGAAGGACGCGGCTGTTTATTTTGGTTAATTTTGTCATCTCATGGAAAAACCGAGCGAAGATAGAATAATTTTAGGAGTTGACCCCGGAACCACTGTTTTGGGTTATGGTTTGATTCACATTCAAGGGAAAAAGGCATCCATGATTAATTTTGGGGTGATTAACCTGCAAAAATTGGAAAACCAACCTGATAAACTGCTGATGATTTATGAGCGTTTGAGTGCCTTAATCAGTGAATACAAGCCAGATGAAATGGCCATTGAGGCTCCATTTTTTGGGAAGAACGTGCAATCCATGCTGAAATTGGGCAGGGCACAAGGGGTTGCTATTGCAGCGGCTTTGGCTCAAGGTTTACACTATGAGGAGTATTCCCCGCGTCGTATCAAACAAAGCATTACGGGCAATGGAAATGCTTCAAAAGAGCAAGTGGCCGCGATGTTGATGCAGTTGCTTAATTTTAAGGAAATGCCGAAATACCTCGATTCTACCGACGGTTTGGCTGTGGCGATGTGCCATTATTTTTCAAACGGTGTTGGGGAGAACAACAAATCCAAATCGAACAGTTGGAAGGCTTTTGTGTCGGAAAATCCGAAAAGGGCAGCATCCAAATGAGTTGATTTTCAGTGTACATCGAACTTTTTTTAGAAAATCTGCTACAAAAAGTTGCAGCATTACAAAATTTATCTACTTTTGCAACGCTTTAAACGAAAGCATTTTGAACAATACAAAATTTAGCAACGTAAGTTGTTTCTGACTGTTGTCAGAGTTAAATATAAATTTTGGTCCGGTAGTTCAGTTGGTTAGAATACCTGCCTGTCACGCAGGGGGTCGCGGGTTCGAGTCCCGTCCGGACCGCAAGCCCATATGGCTGTGGGAATAGAAGCCCTCAAGAAGTATCAACTTTCTTGGGGGTTTTGTCTTTTTAGGAGTGGCCCAAAATGCGACCATTTTTTTCTTTTCCCTTTCCTCATACACAATCAAACCTTATTTTATGAAGCGCATTAAAGAGTACAAAGAACTATTTCAGATTGAAAACGAAATCGATCTAGCCGCTTTAAAACTGACTTACCGAAAACTAATAAAACAATGCCACCCTGATAAATTTCAAGACGGTGACCCTCTGAAAGAAGAGGCTTTAGTGATGGGGAGACAAGTTACGGACGGTTATCATTTCTTGGTGAGTATAGCGCCGGAAACCAAAGAAGCCAATCTTCAAGAGTACCAAAAAACGACAATGGAATGTGGAATTGCTGATTATAAACACAAAGGTTTATTGTTGGAAATCACTTTCACGGATGGGTCCAGCTACGAATATTTTGGTGTGAACGCCAATGTTTTCAAAAAACTCAATAGCGCAGATAAACAAGTGAGATTTGCTAAAAGGTTTATTTACGGGAGTTATTTGTACAGAAAATCGAAGAAGGCCATGGAAAACCAGGATTGAAAACTAAAAGAATTGAATTCTTTTACAGAATAAATAAAAAAGACGACCATTTCTAGTCGTCTTTAGTACCCTAGGCCGGAATCCCTGCCTGACTGCATCATGCAGGCAGGGAACCATAGCACGCCCGAATTTATTTCTTTAAAGTTATGGCACAAAAAAAGACGACTAGAAATAGTCGTCTTTAGTACCCCGGGCCGGAATCGAACCGGCACACCCGAAAGTACAGGATTTTGAATCCAGCGCGTCTACCAGTTCCGCCACCGGGGCTTGTGGTATCCGATAATAGAATAATCATTTATCGAACGGGAGTGCAAAAGTAATATTTTATTTTTTCGGTAAAAGAAAAAGAGAAAAAAAATCACTCCTTATGCGCCAAAAGCTTCGCATAAGGACGCAATTCATCAGAAGATTCCATCAAAATACGAACCACCGCCAAGGTCGGAATGGTTAAAATCAGACCTAAAATTCCTGAAATCACGCCCATGAACAACAAAGCCAACATGAGCGCTACGGGATTGATGTTCACAGCGTTCCCAATGATGTTTGGCGTGATTACGTTGCCCTCGAGGAATTGAACCAAAATAAATAAACCCAACACGGCGATAGGATACCACAAGGCATCTTTGGTTAAGATGGCAATGGTTAACGGCAACAAAGCGCCCAAGGCAACACCAATGTAGGGAAAGAGCCCAAGTAATCCGCACAATACACCAAGCAATAACCAATAGGGGATATCTAGAAAGTATAATCCTATTGAAAGAAGTGTGCTAACAACAATGATTACGCTGGTTAGTCCAATGATATATTTTTGAATTGATTTCTTAATGTCGCTAACTACTGTGTTGGTTTTTTCTAGGTTTTCATTGTGGCGCGACATCAAATAGGCATCAACACGATCGCGCGACATCAGCATAAAAAAGATGTACACGGGTATCATGGCAATCATAAATAGGGTAGAGGAGATATAGGAAACGGATTTTTGTAAATAACCCATTCCAAAATTGATGATATCTTGAGAATATTCATTCACCTTGGCGGCTACTTCTGGTGAACTCATAAATTTTTCTGCATGATAAATTGCGGCACTTTCTTTGGAAATCATGCCAGGCAAATTTCTAATTAATGCGTTGATTTCGTCGTATAAAAAGAACCCAATTCCGCCAACTATTCCAGTAAAAATTCCAACAGCAATCAAAGCCGAAAGCCATTTGGGAAACCAAAGTTTATCAAGAAATTGAACAACTGGAAGCAATAAAATGGTCAGGAAGAGAGACAAAATAAACGGCAAAATTACATTACCCAAATAAAATAACGCCAACACTATTGTGATGAGAATAATGCAATAATGAGCCCATCTGGCAGTGTTATTTGTTGTCATGCTCGGCTCGTTTTTTTTCTTTGGCAATTGAAATGCGGTAACCCAACAAAAATGGAAGTCCTAAATTTACAATGCCTACCAAAATCCATCCGACAGGTTTCAAGGCGATATCTACAACCCCCCGATTTGCATAACTTTGAATGAAATTCGATTTGTTGAACAAGTAAGATAGGCTCAGCTTCTCATCTACCTGAGTGCCGTCAGATAAAAGGGCATAACCATCATATAATTCAACAGGCAAAAAACACGTGATGGCCGCAATTGCGAGCAAAATGACTGCACCATATTTAATTGTATCGCTATTCATCTACTTGAAATTAGGTTTTCTTTTTTCCAAAAATGCGGTGGTGCCTTCGATGAATTCTTCGGTGCCAAAACACAAGCCAAATTCCTCTACTTCTTTGGCAAAACCATCCAAACCATGGGCATAGTTGGCATTTACCGCGCGAATGGCAGATGCAATTGCAGTTCCCGAATTCATACAGATTTTTTGCGCAATTTCTTGTGCTTTGGCTATCAATGCTTCTGGTGCTACAACGTGATTTACCAAGCCCCATTGCAAGGCTTCATCGGCTTTAATCATACCAGCAGTGGCAATCATTTCCATGGCTTTTCCGCGACCAACCAAATGTGCCAAACGTTGTGTTCCGCCGTAACCTGGAATCACGCCCAAGGAAACTTCTGGTAGACCCAAACGCGCATTTTCGGAAGCCACGCGAATGTGAGAAGACATCGCCAATTCCAAGCCACCGCCCAACGCAAATCCATTGATGGCTGCAATCACTGGTTTGTTCATGTTTTCCACAAAGTTAAACAAAGTGTTGTGTCCTACTTGCGACAAACGACTGCCTTCTTCCACGTTGAAATTCGCGAATTCCTTGATGTCTGCACCAGCTACAAAAGCTTTTTCTCCGCTGCCTGTCAAAATCACCACGCGCACATCTGCTGAATTGTTACAAGAATCCAAAGCCAAGCACAACTCTTCAATCGTTTGTTTGTTCAAGGCATTGAGCTGACTCGGTCGGTTGATGGTAATCGTAGCAATGCGATTTTCAATTTCAAGAAGGATATTTTCAAATGTCATGGTTATGAATTTTGGGTAAAAATAGGGAAAAATGGTTATTGATTACTCTTAGCCAACCGCCAAATTCATCTCTATACTTAGTGTAACTTGGTGTTCTTTCAGTCTTAGTGGTTTAAAAATGCCACGAAGCCACAAAGTCACTAAGGGTTTCACAAAGATTGAATTCGGCAGCTTGCATTCGCCAATAGCTAACCGCCAACAGCTAAAAGCTTCCTCATACTCACTTTCCCTTCAATAATCTCCGCTAATTTTTCAATCGCCACGCGTTCTTGTAGCATGGTATCTCTGTCGCGGATGGTAACCGTGTTGTCTTCCAAAGTTTGGTGGTCAACGGTTACGGAATATGGTGTTCCGATAGCATCTTGTCTGCGGTAGCGTTTTCCGATGGAGTCTTTTTCGTCGTATTGACAGTTGTAATCGAACTTCAAGGAATTGATGATTTCTCTTGCTTTTTCTGGCAAACCATCTTTTTTCGTCAAAGGCATGACGGCTACTTTGTAGGGCGCCAAAGCTGGTGGAATGGACAAAACGACACGTGTTGAACCATCTTCTAAGGTTTCTTCGTTGTAGCTCGACGACAAAACAGCCAAGAACATGCGGTCCAAGCCAACTGAAGTTTCAACAACATACGGGATGAAGTTTTCGTTCAATTCTGGGTCGAAGTAGCGCAGTTTTTTTCCTGAAAGTTCTTCGTGTTGCGTTAAATCGAAATCCGTTCGTGAATGAATACCCTCCAATTCTTTGAAGCCCATTGGGAATTTGAATTCAATATCGGCAGCGGCATTGGCATAGTGCGCCAATTTGATATGGTCGTGGAAGCGGTAATTCGATTCACCTAAGCCCAATGCTTTGTGCCAAAGGATGCGTTCGTTTTTCCAGTAGTCGTACCACTTCATTTCTTCGCCCGGACGAACAAAAAATTGCATTTCCATTTGTTCAAATTCGCGCATTCTAAAAATAAATTGACGCGCAACAATCTCATTTCTAAAGGCTTTACCGATTTGAGCTATTCCAAATGGAATTTTCATGCGCCCTGTTTTTTGCACGTTCAAGAAGTTTACAAAAATCCCTTGAGCGGTTTCTGGACGCAGGTAAATTTTAGAAGCATCACCCGCCACGGAGCCCATATCAGTAGAAAACATCAAGTTGAATTGACGCACTTCTGTCCAGTTTTTGGAACCAGATACAGGGCAGGCAATTTCCAAATCGTCGATGAGTTGTTTGAATGCCGCCAAATCTTCGCGTTCCAAAGAATCCTTCATGCGGGCTTCGATAGACGCGATTTTTTCGTTGTTGCGCAACACATTTGGATTGGTCGCCAAGAATTGCGTTTCATCAAAGTCATCTCCGAAGCGTTTTTGAGCTTTTTCAACTTCTTTTTCGTTTTTCTGGCGGATTTTTTCAATGTAATCTTCCACCAAAACATCTGCTCGGTAACGCTTTTTCGAATCTTTGTTGTCAATCAATGGGTCGTTGAAGGCATCCACGTGACCTGAAGCTTTCCAAGTGAGCGGGTGCATAAAAATAGCGGCGTCAATACCCACGATGTTTTCGTGCATTTGCGTCATGGCTTTCCACCAGTAGCTTTTGATGTTGTTTTTCAACTCTGAACCCAACTGTCCATAGTCGTAAATGGCTGCCAATCCGTCGTAAATCTCCGATGAAGGGAAAACAAAACCGTATTCTTTGGCGTGAGATATTATATCTTTTAATTTGTCGTCTTTCTGTTCCATGGGCGCAAAATTAGAAGAAATTTCCGCATAAAGTTGGATAAAATAAGAGATGTTGAGCTATCTCCTGTTACGCGTTTGTTGCGAAATCACCGGATCGAAGCGCTCCAATGGAATTCCCGTTTTTTCCATGAAGTCAAGGGCGAATATTTTGGCTTGTTCATGCGTGTCAAAATGCTTCAAATACAGTCGTTTGCGGTGGGTTTGGTCGGTGAGATAGACTTGGTGTTCGCGCAATGAAATCGTGGAGGACGCCAGCATGTTAGTGGATACAACAGAGGTTTTTCCTTCCTTTTGCAAAATAATCACTGCTTTGTAAGTTTCTAGAGAAAACCAATCACCTTTTTTCTTTCCGAAAAACGAGGAGTATTGTCGGTATTTCTGATTTTCAAAGTCGAGTTCTAAGCCGGCACTGTGAGCAAGTAGAGATAAGCCTACGGGAATCACAAGCATATTTTCATACTGTTTGAAAAACGCAGAGGCAATTCCTGCCACAATAAATAGAATTCCAAAATTTAACTTCGGAATTTTAAAGATGTCTTGAACAATTAGGGATTTCAATCATGCATATTTTCAGCTAAAATTAGCAAAAAATTCTTAAGCCATTACTTCCCAACCAAATCGCGTTTCCAAAATTTGTTCAACAGAGTTGCGAACGGGTTCATCTAATTTTTCGAGCACATCACCCACAAAAGCTTGCACCAACAACTCGCGGGCTTGCTTTTCGCCCATGCCTCGTGAACGTAAGTAAAACACAGCTTTTTCGTCGAGTTGACCTGTGGTTGAACCATGAGAACATTTCACGTCGTCTGCATAAATTTCTAGTTCTGGCTTAGAATTTATCGTGGCATCGTTGGATAATAATACATTGCCGTTCGATTGAAAAGCATTGATTTTTTGGGCATCCATGCGCACGAAAACTTTGCCGTTGAAAACTGCTGTCGCTTTGTCGTCGATAACACCTTTGTACAGTTCGTTTGAAACACAATTCGGCACACGATGATCTACAACAGTATGGTTATCAATATGTTGATTTTCTTTCAGGATATAGGCCGAATGCAAATTGGTTTCGCAGTTTTGACCATCCACTTTGATGTTTAAATTGTTGCGCACCAATTCGCCGCCGAGTGTAATCGTGTTGATGGTGAAATTTGAATTGGCTTCTTGGCTCACATTTTCAGTGGAGATGTGGTAATTCGAATTGTCCTCTGTTTGGATTTTGCTTACCCTTAGGTGCGCGCCGTCTTGAACACGAATCGTAGTATTCAAATTGGTAAAACAGTTTTCAGCATCCGATGAATAGAAACTCATCACGATTTGCGCTTGTGCATGTCTTTCTACCTCAATGTTGTGGAATAAATTATTCATCACCTCATTGCCCGTTTGGATATGAATGATTTCAACGGGTTTTTCAAGCACCACATTTTTCGCAACGTGAATTTGAACGCCATCTGTAGCAAAAGCTTGATTCAATTGGTCGAAAATATGTCCACTATCCTCTACAAATTTTGGTTCGATTTTGCTTTGGGATAATATTTCAACACCGCTGTTTTTTAAAATATTCAAGTCGCTGAATTGTGGGGCAAAAAATCCATTCACAAACACAACTACGTTTGAATCCAAATCAGTAATTTTCATGCTTTCGATGCTTGAAATTTTGCCGTGCTGTGTTTTGAATGATTTGGTTGAAATTCGCTTTACGCGGGTATATTTCCAATACTCATCGCGGGTTGTTGGGAAACGGTTTTCTTGCAAATCAGCCAAGGCTTTGTTGCGCACATTTTCGGGAAAAACGCCTCCTGAAAAATTGTCTGAAATCGCTTTGGTAAATTTGTGTACGATGTTTTCTACTGCTACTTCCATGTCTGTTGATTAAACGGTTTCACCCAATTCAGCTTTGATCCAGTCGTAGCCTTTTTCTTCCAATTCCAAAGCCAATTCTTTCGGACCAGATTTCACGATTTTCCCGTTGTATAGCACATGCACAAAATCAGGAACAATATAGTCCAACAAACGCTGATAGTGCGTGATTACAATAGTTGCGTTATTTTCTGATTTTAAAGTGTTTACACCGTTTGCTACAATGCGTAAGGCATCGATGTCGAGTCCTGAATCGGTTTCATCCAAGATGGATAATTTGGGGTCCAACATGGCCATTTGGAAGATTTCGTTGCGCTTTTTTTCGCCACCCGAAAATCCTTCATTTACGGCACGAGAAGCCAATTTGGCGTCCAATTCTACGATTTTAGATTTTTCGCGAACTAAAGCCATAAAATCCTTTGCTGAAAGTGGTTCCATTTTGTGGTATTCGCGCTTGGCATTCAAAGCAGCGCGCAAGAAATTGATATTGGAAACCCCAGGAATTTCCACCGGATATTGAAAAGCCAAGAACAAACCTTCACGGGCGCGGTCTTCTGGTTCCATTTCCAACAAGTCTTTGCCTTCAAAATCAACCGAACCCTCAGAGATTTCGTAATCGTCTTTTCCTGCCAATACAGAAGCAAGTGTACTTTTTCCAGCGCCATTCGGCCCCATAATTGCGTGTACTTCACCTGGTTTCACCGTAAGCGTTAATCCTTTTAAGATTTCTTTTCCGTCTATCGACGCGTGGAGATTGTTTATTTTTAACATGTTGGATATTTTAGATTGTAGGATTTTAGATTTATGATTGTTGGTTATTAAGTCGTTTTTTAATCGTTAAGTTGGAAGCGACAAAGATGGAAACTAGTTCGTTTGCTTCTTTTTGTAAATTTTTTAGTTCATTTAATTGAATATGGGATTTTACTTCAAGTCCTTCATTGATAAGGTCTTCGATTAACTCCAACCAGAATAGTGTTTCATCGGCTTCTTCTATGACAGTTCCCATTTTAGAAATGAAATCTTTGTCACTTTTTGCCCGGCAAACAGCTCGATAATTTGCAGCAACTGAAGTTGATGAACGAATGATTTGATTCGTTATCGCCCAATATGTTGGTTTATTTGGCATTTGTTCCGCCACTTTGATTACCTCAACCGCAAATTTTTTACTTCTATTTTTTAGTATTTCTTTCATTGATTTTTGATTTAAAGATTTCAGATTTTTCGATTTCAGATTCCAGATTGTTTGATTTGTCATATTGCTCGTCACATATTGCCCAAATTTACTATCTCCAAATCTTCAATCTACAATCCTCAAATCTGAAATCTCAAATTTTCTAATTACCCAACCGACCCCTCCAAGCTTATCGCCAACAACTTCTGGGCTTCCACCGCAAATTCCATCGGCAACTGGTTCAACACTTCTTTGCAGTAACCGTTTACTATGAGCGAGATCGCTTTTTCTTCATCAATGCCACGTTGTAAACAGTAAAATATTTGGTCTTCCCCGATTTTAGATGTAGTCGCTTCATGCTCGATTTTCGCACTGCTGTTTTTACATTCGATATATGGGAAAGTGTGCGCGCCACATTCATCCGTCATTAAAAGAGAATCACATTGCGAGAAATTTCTAGCGTTGTCCGCATTTTTGTGAATCTGAACCAAACCTCGGTAAGAATTCTGTGATTTTCCAGCCGAAATACCTTTCGAAATAATCGATGATTTGGTGTTTTTGCCTAAGTGAATCATCTTCGTTCCTGTATCGGCTTGCTGAAAATTGTTCGTCACCGCCACGCTGTAAAATTCACCAATCGAGTTGTCGCCTTTCAAAATGCACGATGGATATTTCCACGTAACAGCCGAACCCGTTTCTACCTGTGTCCAAGAAATTTTGGAGTTCACATGACAAATACCGCGCTTCGTCACGAAATTAAACACGCCGCCTTTTCCGTCTTTATCACCTGGAAACCAGTTCTGTACGGTTGAATATTTGATTTCTGCATCATCCAACGCAATCAACTCAACCACTGCTGCGTGTAACTGATTCTCGTCGCGTTGAGGAGCGGTACATCCTTCTAAATAGGAAACGTAAGAACCTGCATCGGCTACCACCAAAGTCCTTTCAAATTGACCAGTTCCGCCTTCGTTGATTCTGAAATAAGTCGATAATTCCATCGGGCAGCGAACGCCTTTTGGAATGTAGCAAAATGAACCATCAGAGAAAACCGCCGAGTTCAGTGCTGCGTAAAAATTATCGGTTTTTGGTACCACCGACCCCAAATGCTTGCGCACCAATTCTGGGTGTTCTTGCACCGCTTCTGAAAACGAGCAAAATATGATGCCCAGTTCTCCCAATTTGGCTTTGAACGATGTTCCAACAGAAACGGAATCCATCACAAAATCCACGGCAACTCCAGTCAAACGTTGTTGTTCTTCCAGAGAAATCCCCAATTTTTTCATGGTTTCTTTCATTTCCGGCTCCACATCGTCCCAAGATTCGTATTTCTTTTGTCCTTTTGGTGCTGAATAATAGGATATTGCCTGAGAATCTGGTTTGTTATAATGCACATGCGCCCATTCAGGCTCAGTCATTTGCTGCCAAATTTTGAACGATTCCAATCGAAATTGCAGCAACCAATCGGGCTCATTTTTCTTTTCAGAAATCTGACGAATGATGTCTTCATTTAAGCCATTGGGCAATTTGTCCGACTCAATTTCGGAGGTAAAGCCATATTTATACTCGCTGTTTTCGAGGTCTTTGGCGAGTTCGTGTTCTGTATATTCTGCCATGGTGTTTGATTAAATGGAGAAACTTTCACCGCAGCCACATGTTCTATCGGCGTTTGGGTTCACGAAAACAAATCCTTTTCCGTTGAGCCCACCCGAAAAATCCAAAGTAGTGCCTACCAGATACAAAAAGCTTTTTTTGTCAACCACGATTTTTACGCCTTCAACTTCAAAAACTTTGTCGGTTTCTTTCAATTCATTATCAAAACCAAGCTCATACATCAAACCAGAGCAACCACCGCCTTGAACGCCCACACGGATGAAATGGTCGATTTTGCCGTCGTCGGTCATCAATTTAATCGCTTGATTTTTAGCTGATTCAGTTATGTTTATCATAGTGAAATCTTGTTGGTCTTTATTTAGATTAATTACAAATAGACTCTAAATTTGTTGCAAAGATAGGCATTTTATTACTTTCGGCTTTCATTTTTGAACCCACAATATGCAGCGTCTGACACACTTTTTTTTATTCATATTCATATTCCTTGTGTTCTTCTCCTGCAAAAACAAAGAAGTGACGCAGGATGTTCAGCGCTATTGTACATGTTTAACGGAGCATAAATCCAATCCTGAAGGACGAGAAAGCTGCCTTGAAATGATGGACGAAATCAAAGCGAAATATGCGGGAGATAATAGGTCGCTTTTGCAGATTTTGGATGAAACGGAGGGGTGTATGTGAGTGATAAATGAAATTTATTTCACCCCACCCGACTCCAATCCGGTTTATTCCGCATAATCTTCCGCACCTCTTCCCGTATGCCCTGATGCGCCTCTTGTTCCAAATTCGCGTCGGTTTCCAATAAGGCCAAAGCTTGATTTCTAGCCTCGGTTAAAATGCCGCCATCTCTGGCCAAGTCTGCGATTTTCAGGTCAATCAAACCGCTTTGTTGTGTACCCATGATGTCGCCCGGACCGCGAATTTCTAAGTCCACTTCTGCAATCACAAAACCATCGTTGGTTTCGCACAAGGTTTGTAGGCGTTTTTTGCCTTCGGCGCTCAGTTTGTCGCCTGTCATCAGAATACAAAACGATTGTTCGGCACCTCGACCAACGCGTCCACGCAATTGATGCATTTGAGCCAAGCCAAAACGCTCACTCGATTCAATAATCATCACGGAAGCATTGGGTACATTTACACCAACTTCAATCACCGTTGTGGCTACCATAATTTGCGCTTCGCCTTTCACAAAACGGGTCATTTCAAAGTCCTTGTCTTCGGGTTTCATTTGTCCGTGCACAATCGCTACGCGGTAGTCGGGTAGGGGAAACTGGCGCACAATGGATTCGTAGCCCTGCATTAAATTTTGGTAATCGAGCGTTTCCGATTCTTTGATCAAGGGATACACGAAATAAATCTGTCGGCCTAATTCAATTTGTTCTTTGATGAAACCAAATACCCGCAAGCGCTGAGATTCGCGATAATGCACTGTTTTAATCGGTTTGCGACCTGGTGGCAATTCATCAATCACGGAAACATCCAAATCACCGTAGAACGAAAGTGCCAAAGTCCGAGGAATTGGGGTGGCTGTCATCACTAAAATATGCGGGGGCATGGTGTTTTTCTTATACAATTTTGACCTTTGCGCCACGCCAAAACGATGTTGTTCATCAATTACGGCAAAACCAAGATTCAGGAATTTTACTTTGGGCTCAATGATGGCATGCGTTCCAATCAAAATATGAACAGTTCCATCCTCCAAACCGGCGTGGATAGCCTTGCGCTCAGCGGTTTTGGTAGAGCCTGTGAGCAAACGGATATGCACCGATGTGCCTGCTAAAACTTCTGCCAAGGACTGAAAATGCTGCTGCGCCAAAATCTCGGTGGGAGCCATCAAAGTGGCTTGGTAACCATTCCCAACGGCAATCAACATGGTTAAAAGTGCCACCATCGTTTTTCCGCTGCCCACATCGCCCTGCAACAAACGATTCATTTGTGAACCCGTAAAAAAATCGGCGCGAATTTCTTTAACCACACGTTTTTGCGCATTGGTCAATTCAAATGGCAAATGATTTTCGTAAAAATTGAGAAAAACATCGCCCACATTTTCGAATACGAAACTTTTGATTTTAGCCTTGCCAATTTGCTTGCGAAGAATCAATTCCATTTGCAGAAAAAACAATTCTTCGTATTTCAATCTGCGTCGAGCAGCCTGAGCCCAATCGTGGTTTTTCGGATAATGGATCTGTCGGATGGCATCGTTTCTAGAAAGCAATTGATTTTCTTGCAACAGTTTTTGCGGAAAGACTTCGGGAAAAACATAGCCTTGAATTTGTTCCAATAAATTTTCGACGATTTTGGCAATTCCTTTGGCATGTAGTCCTTTTGCTGATGCCTTTTCCGTACTCGGATAAACAGGAATCAGCTGTTTAGATAAAGTCGGATTTTCCACCACATATTCCATTTCGGGGTGAGGAATATTCCACGCAGCTCCATAATATTTCGGTTTTCCATAAACCAAAACAGGTCTGTTTGGATATAAATTTCCTTCTACATAATTGATGCCTGCAAACCAAGTGAGATCAATGCTTCCGGTTTCATCTGCAAAAATCGCAGAGAGTCTTTTATTCCTTCCGATTCCAGATTTTTTGACATTTCGGATTGTGCCCCGAAGCTGCACATAACCATCCATTTCTGGAATTTGACGCACCGTGTTGATCTCCGACTTGTCGATGTAGCGGAAGGGAAAATAATGCAACAAATCGCGGAAGGTAAAAATGCGAAGTTCTTTATTCAAAAGCTCACCCCTTTGCGGACCAACGCCTTTTAGAAATTCTATGGGACTATCGAGGATGTCTTTCATAGATTACATCGCTTTGAACGTCATAATGAAACGCAGACCTCCTGCAGGTATGTTTTCCGCTTTGATTTCACCGTTCATGGCTCTAACCAATTCTTTCACAATGTATAAACCAAGTCCAACGCCTTTTGAACTGCGTGTTTCTTCGTGACCCAGACGAGCAAAACGTTGGAAGATGATGTCTAATTTTTCAGAAGGGACACCAGGGCCGTTGTCTTCAAAAATCAATGAAAGTTGTTTATCGTTTGCTGAACATTGAACAGAAATTCTCGGAAAATCGCCAGCATATTTCAGCGCGTTGTCTATCAAATTAGAAAGGATGGAATGAAAAGCATTTTTGTCCAAGTCGAAATTCAAATTTTCTGGGCAAGAGGTTTCAATTTCGCAAGCATTTTGCATGCGCGCGGCATTCAAAGCGGTTTCTATGGCTTGATGGATATTGATGCGCTCTTTGTGTAATTGAAATGTTCGATTTTCCAATTGAGACACCGATAAAATGTTGTCGATGATTTGTTGTAAACGCTCGTTTTCAGTAAGCGCATTTGTGGCTATTTCGTTGCGTTTTTCATCATCGAGTTGGTGCCTTTTTAGGGTTTGTAAATATAGTTTCACAGAGGCGATAGGTGTTTTCAATTCGTGGGTTACGGCCAAAAGAAAATTTTTCTGCTGTCTAGAAAGTTCAATGTCTTTCAAAATGGATTTTCTAATTTGAAAAATAGCAAAAACAACAATGCTAAAAAACACGACTCCTTCACCTAAAATCATAAGTGTTCTCTTCCGAATATAATCGGGATGACTATTGAGTAAACTTGTCAAATCAATGATATGGTAAGCCCACCAGGCAAATTGAAGCAACACATAAAAGGCGAGCAGAAATACGAAAAGTGCGGTTTGGCGTCTCATGGTGCAAAGATAGCTTTTATGGATTTCAAAATTGGTTGCGAACCTACGTTTTTTGTTTTCCTAAATACACTGGTGCTGCTCGTTTATTACATCCTTGAAATTCTAATATTATTTAACAAAATATATTTACCGATATTCAAATTGAAGTTTTGTAATGATATACATTTGTAATCGAAAAAATGAGATTTTGAAAACATCATCTATTTTATTGTGCTTTCTTTGGTTTACCATTTCGCATGAAAGTTATGCTCAAAACGATACAACAACAATAACAAAAGAATCTCCGTGGAAATTAAAGTCTGTTTACGGATTCAATGCAACACAATCCTCATTTGTGAATTGGGTTTCTGGGGGTAGAAATAATGTATCTGCATTGGGTTTTATAAACGGTACAGCCAATTATTCAAGTGGCAATTCAAGTTGGAAAAATGAGCTGCGTTTGGCTCTTGGTGGAGTGAAATTCTTTGATACGCCACAAGTTCAAAAAACAGATGACATCATCAATTTTGCTACGAAGTATGGTTTCGAGTTCAAAAAGACATGGTTTTTCACTGTTTTGGGTGACTTCAGAACCCAGTTTATGGATGGTTTTGTCAGTCCAACAGATTCTTTGCCTGCCTCTCGATTGTTGGCGCCTGCATTCTCCATCTTTGCCTTGGGAATCGACTACATTCCAAATAAAGATTTCTCTATTTTGATGGCACCTGTTACTGGCAAATTCACCTTTGTTAATGATCAACGTCTTTCTGATTTGGGCGCTTTTGGTGTTACACCTGGCACACGATTTAGACCTGAACTTGGGGCATATGTGAAATTGCGTTGGAGAAAAGATTTAATGAAAAACGTTGAAATGATTACCCGCGCAGAATTCTTCTCAAACTACTTGGATCGCCCACAAAATGTGGATGTTAATATCGAGACTATGTTCACTTTTAAAGTAAATGACTGGTTCTCTGCTATGTTGCAGTTGAATTTGTTATACGACCACGACATTAGAGTTCCAGTTACAGATGCAGCTGGTTTGGTCTATCAAGCACCGCGTACACAATTTCGTCAAATCATGGGCATTGGTCTCCAATACCGTATTGCAAACTTTAAAAAGGATTAGTAACCTGAGCCTAGAAATATGAATCGAACTCAGGTTAGTAACTTATTTTTTGAATTCGATTCAACTGAAGGGTAAATCCTACTCACAAAAAAAAGCCCGATTCAAATTTTGATTCGGGCTTTTTAAATAGGGTCTGCTCAGAAAGTCAGACCACGATAAGTCGCGGCATAGCCAAATGCGGTAGATTTAAGGTGCAGTCAATGAAGATGTATAGGAATACCTCGAGTTGACTGCAACGAAAAAGATGCCGCATTTCTGGCTATCACCTCGAAGACCGCCATAGGCAGCCACGCAGTGAACCAGCGCAGCTAAACCA
>Ga0169931_10004907_pt1 | contig 20621 bp, 10 predicted proteins | sample Kivu_15m_20L_FD_129675 | JGI IMG/M metagenome (GOLD analysis project Ga0169931, IMG submission 129675) | Freshwater microbial communities from Lake Kivu, Western Province, Rwanda to study Microbial Dark Matter (Phase II) - Kivu_15m_20L... | ecosystem: Environmental > Aquatic > Freshwater > Lake... | reverse complement strand
TTCTTTCCAGAAAATCATCAACATTTCTATCAAAGTACTGCTCGCAATAGTACTTTTTATAATCTCCATCCTGCCAGTGTTCTACCTGAACGGTCACGAATGTCTTCACAAGCAATCTTGGTCGACAGAACTGGAGTTCCATGCGCCCAGGAGCAGTCAACTCTAACAAGTACTGTCCTCTCCTCTTGCCAACGTGTACCTCAGATAAGGTCCAGCCATCCTGAACTGGAACGATGTCCAATTCACCAACTCACTTGCCGACTATTTCAGTCACGAACTCGCTAATAAAGGCATCCCAGTAGTCCGCAAAGACCTACCTTTCAAGGCACCCAAGGGACAACCTCGCACTACCGACGACTAAGTTGATCTGACTCTCAAGGAATCTCCTTCAGGTGTGGCACTAAAGAACCAAATATAAGCCTTCGTGGATTTCTAGTCTGATGTGTTGAATCAAAAACAGTATGTGATCGTATCATACGGTAATCTGGAGGCCAAATATGCCTCGTAAATCAAAGATATCCAAAGAAGAAACCCTAATTACAGATTTTTGATTGTCAGTACATGGCCAGTGCAGGCAAAAGGACTCGATATCGTGGCGATTACAAGTGAAGAAGCCACCTTGAACTAGATTCCTGCTGAAGTTGTGGTCTAGACCCCCGAAAAGGTCTAAAAACCTAAATCCAGTAAGAAAGGTTCAAAGAAGGCAAAAGCTTAAGAATTATGATGCTATGATTGTATGATAAGGGATATAGTATCAAGCCTATTGATTCATCTGTTCCATCATTATTGATTGCGCCATTTCAAGAGCATTTCTCTTGTCACGAGTCTAATCTTGGGCAACTTGTGCTAATTATTCCTCAGTCGGGTCGTACTTGACTTTCACCCAGCGCTGGACTAGCAAAGGTGCTGAATCTGCTATGGCGTTTGATATTCTGACCTGAATGAAAGCATGGGTACCCATTTCTTTTTCCAAGAAAACGGTTTGATAATTTTCTTTCTTTTTGGTTTGAACTTGATAGATTTTTGCGAGTTCATAGCCTACTAGTGTCTATCTGCTAGTTCTGCGAAGTCGATATCTGACAGATCAGATGAAAACTCGTCCTTGAGAGGTATGTGATCAGGCGACTACTCTCGTTCTTCGTTGATGACTTCAGGAGGCTCTTCGATTTCTTCTTCCCTGTGTTGATGCGACATTTATTATAAATATGATCTTGTGCGGGTGGGCTTTTGTGATGAGTGAATTAAAAAATGGTATCAAATTTATTGACAAAGTAATGAGTCCATGCCTAAAATAATATATCAATCATCCACTCACGACTTTCTTTAAGAACTATTAAGAATATATAGTAAATTCCATGATCTAAAAAAACAGCGAAAATGAGTTCAAACCCATTACACTACAAATAACAAACAGCCATGAACGAAACTTGTCAGATACTCAGGATACAAAACTGCAAGAGTACCATCGATTGTTGCGCGTAATTTTAGGCTCATCAAGATGAAAAAAATGTTAGCGTAGACATAGCAGAAGATGAATAACCGCATACGACTTTTTAAAAAGGCTTCGGAAAAATTAATAAAAAAACGCTAGAATGATGTGAAGATCTTCAATAAGCTAGAAATGACCAAAACTAATCCTTTCTTTTTGGAGAAAATCAGAAACAGGCAATAGGTTAGAACTGCATAAGCCAAACAACGAAGAGTTTAAAGACTTTAAAAATGCTAAAATGAGGACCCACATGTGCTTGCTTAAAGACTTATGTGTTAAAAATTAGAGAAGGCACGCTGTTTGAAGGAGTAAAGAGAGCGCTACAAAGGTATTAATGTAAATATGAAGTGCTGATTGAGTAGAGAAAGAAAGTAGATTTGCAGAGAAAACTTCAGAGCGCTAATGCAGTTCGAAAGAGAAGATAAAACGTCAAAATTGCCAAAGAACATTTATAGCAATCACGGAAAGAAGACTTTTATAGGCAAATTTATGCAAAATACGATAAATAACGTGAATAGTTTACTTAGCTTTAAAGGCATCTTAACGAACTTCAGATCTAGGAGCAATAGGCGCTTAGAGAATGGAAGAGGACTTTGGAGACGCCTTATGCTGTGTAGTAGCTGTGATATTGACACAAATTTTGCTATTATTATAGAAAAATAGAATTCATAAATATTAGAAAATGGATCAGATGCAGACTACTAACTATAATCTACGAGAAATCTTGTCAAACGCCAAACAAAAATTCATAAATGAACAGTATCAATAACTAATTATTGCTGATGAGTGGGCCTACCCGCCAGTACAGAAACATGTTAAAGAAATTTACGTTTCGCAGTTCGTCACGGCGTTTACGAATTAGTACGTTCAAAATACAACTTAAGAAAAAGTTGATAAAAAAGGAAAATTTCCTATTCCGTTGATTTTCGCTATTGCGTAAAGCAACATAAAGAAACAAAAGTATGCTTTTGCAATTAAAATAATGCAGAGTCATGTCGACAAAATGAATACATAAAACTGTCATATTCTCAGCTACAACATCGCTAAAATATACGAAAAGCTCTAAAATTGGTAAAAAAATATATTTAATTTGTAAAGCGTGCTTCGTTAATAGCCTTTTTGCGGTGAAGCAGTTCATGACCTTAGTCTGAGTTACGCTTACAAGCAAAACAGAACAAAATAAGCAATTTAGTTATTAGAAAGACACCTGAAAAGTACTAAAATCATTAATCTTGGTTATGTGCATTCTGCTTACATTCATATCAGTCATAAAATGCACAGAAATTCAAAAGATATAATGAAAAATTTAAACAATCAGCAACTTTCACTTACAAACTATTTTAATTTGGGGCTTATGCTCAAACTTAATTAATAATACCTTAAATCTTTGTAAATTTTTATCTAGATTTGGACCAAACTTAATTAATATAAACTTTCTGAGCATAATAGTTGGAGTCAAAAAGATGAAAAACTGATGATTCTGACTAAAATTAATATTTTCAAGATTCTATAGGTGATTTCAGAAATGAACAAAGACCTATCTAAACCTTTGTAAAGTATGCCAAAAGCCATTATAGATGCTCATAAGGCATAATTAAAAATATGGGACATAAAGGCCTTGCAAAAAAGATAAACAGTTACAGATCTAATGACAGAACAAGAAATCATTAGTTTTTTGTCTGCTTATATTTCGTCAAAGAGCAAAACAACTAAAAATACTAAGCATTTTGCATTTAACAAAGGCGAAAAATAGAATTCATAAAAAAATAAAATTTAGCAAGACTATTCAGATGTGCGCGAATACAACGATAAAAAATTAAAATATTTGCTTATTAAATAGAAAGAAATAAACAATTTTTTCAGAAATCTAGTAGTTAGAAAAGAAAACGGCACTGAAAAATACAAGTTCTTGTATCAGGGTTAGTAAAAGACCATAGACATGTCAGATAGTTAATCACTAATGAGGAGAGCTAAGGCTTTTTTGAAAAATTAGGAATTTTAACATTTTTAGAAGTAATTTTAATAAAAAAGGAAAGTTCATTAGTTTAAGTATAACAATTTATAGGTCCAAAAAATCATATCAGAAGTCATCAGTAACTTAAATCAATGCAAAAACGACAAAAAAAGTTAAGATAACCAAGCAAGTATCAATAAATATGCAAGCTAGCCAAAAAAGAATAAAACTTCGCACAGACCAAGATTTGTTAAACACAACTTTAGAACCAGTCATAGTCCTTAATTGAAAAATACTGAAAGAATATTAAATCCTTTAATTACGGAGAAAAGATTCTAAAAATAACTAATTAAACAAAAAATTTAGAAAAAAGTAAAAAAATAAACTAATATTGAGAAGATTTAAAATAACTTGTGCAAAAAATAAACAAAAGTTCTCAGAGTTTAGTAAAAAAATTAAACAAAAATTCATGTTTAAAAAACTAAAATACATTCTTAAAAAGAAACAAATCATAATAAGAGTTGCAAAAAGATTGAAAACAAAGTAGGTTTTTAGAAAATCTAGCACAAGACATAAAATTAGTTGAATGTCTAAAGAGTTTTGTTGAAAAATTCTAGTTAAGTAAAAATTAAGCTACGCGAGTAAAAAATATAAACTTAGCTTGTCAAAAATACTAGCTAACCTAAGTCGCTACATAATTTCCCTCCAATACTTAGATCAGTTAAGTTCATAGACAGCGTAGTCGAAAAACCTTAGGTAAAAACTAAAGAAATGGAAAATTTCAAACAGTTTGAAGAAAAACCTGTTGCTTCAGTCAAAAAAATGTCTGAAAAAAAAGTAGTTTCTATTAAGAAAATTTAAGCAACTAAGCCCTAAACTTAAAAATAGCACTAAACTGAGAAATAGCTAATAAAACAATAGTAAAAATACGATCCTATGATGAGCTCGTTTCAGCTGACAGGTTTCCGCAAAAGTTCACTCGCTGCTATAATGTAAAACAAAGCAAGCTTTAAGAAAATTAAGAATTAACCTTAATCTTCTCAGCACACATCTAAAAAATTAGTATCTTCAAAATAAACTTCGCCTTTAGTGTCAGGCAAGCTAAACAGTGACAAAGCCTATTTTGAACTATAACTTTAATAAGGTCTAAATTTGTAAAAATAGAGTAGATATCAATAGAGCTATGAAAAATATACAGCCATGTACAAAATATACAAAAAATAGTAGTAAAAACAATAAATTTTGCTAGGGATAGCTAGATCTTTTTAACATCAATAAAGAATGCAAGAGGCTTAAAAAACTTATCTTAAATGCACTAAATACAATAATGTTAAAGCATTTTTCGGCTTAGGCAGCTTGCTCATGCGAATCGGGCGAATTAAAAGCGGAGTTTAGAACATGTAGAAAGCAAACTGTATAAAGCGAGACGACTTATAAATTGAAAACAAACTTGTTTATGGTTACTCTTTGTCTTAAGACACGATAGAAAAAGCTTTGATGTTGGCACACACTATTCTTAAAAAACAGCCTTAATCTCTCGAAACACTGATAATGACAGCAAATATTCTAGAAAAGCAAGGAAAAATTAAGTAAGCTATCGATATAGTGACTGCAGTTGACAACGTCAAAGAAGCAGAATACATTAAGCACTACCTTGGTCTTCTTTATCTCTCCAACTCCAATTTTACTTAAGCTTTTAACTACTTTAAAGCAGCTTTAGCCATTAAGCCAGATCATGTCCCTTCTCTAATATAGATAGCAACTATCATCAGCGATATTTCTCCCAAACAATCAATCGCTATTCTTGAGTAAGTATATAAATATGCAGTAAAGTTCGTGAAATCGACCCATACAACCGTAAAGCCTTAGCCAGACTCGGAAAAATATACGAATCTATTGAAAATGACTTTTAAAAAGCTATGATGATCTATCGAAGCGCCTTAGAATCTCAATAAAACTACGAATCGTACATGAAAATAGGTGATTGCTACTTCAAGAAAGAGTCTTACATTGAAGCTTTACTGAATTATAAAGAAGCTTTGAAATTGAAGAAAACTCATTAGGTTTTGGCAAAAATAGGTAAAATGCTAGAGAAAAAAAACTAGTACGTAAAAGCGATTTAAAATTATTAAAGTGCCATCTAACTTTTGCATAAATAAAAAGATTACTAAAGGTAGACTTACGATTAGTACTTGATGTCCTTGGGTAAAGTGCAAGCTTTGGCCTTCAACTACGATCAAGCTATTCGTTGTTTTTAATAAATAATGTAGCAAAATTAGACAGTTGAGCTTAATAAATTGATAGCTTAAGCATATTTTGGTAAAAAAGATTACAAAGTGGCTCTTTCTTACTACTAGAAAGCCAATAATCTTTCAGGAGGTTCGAATTCAGATATTTTGTAAAATATGGCAATTTGTTTTGACAAAATGTAAGAATATTTGGCTTCCAAGGCCATCTACTAAAAAATACTAGCCAAGTAGCCAAACAACATCAAGTGCATGAACAATATGGCCAACATTTTATTAATAACAGGGTAGACAAACGAAGCTTTTTACTTGTTCGAAAACATGCTTGAAAAAATACCAAAAAATATATAAAAAAGACTCAAAGTTGCAGATATATACGCTTAGGTAGGCGACTGGAGCAAGGTCGAGTATCACTTGCTTCATTGTCTCAAAATAAAAGAACATGATTCAAGAGTTCTGTAGAAATTGATAGTGCTTTACAAAGAAAAAAGAGAAAATAGATTAGTAGACAAATACGAGAAAAAACTTAATTTACTAAAAGCTCATAACAAGCAAAAAGTATGATATGTATAAAACTAAAGTATATGATATAATAATTTTTTTGTATAAATATTTTGAATAGACTGAATGTATCAGCTAAACTGATTGACTTCCATCGACCAGCTGAAGATATCTTTGCCGTTATCTATACCCCAACATATCAAAGCTTGACTAAATCTCTTTTCTGACTTCTTCTCAACATCTTCATTTAGTTTCTTTTCGGCTCGATCTTTTTTTCCATCTTCCTTGATCATTTTCTTCAATGTACCTGGAATGTCATTGAAAACGACTGTGCACAGGGTATTGAGCTCAGGCAAATCACAAATTATTGAACTGTCTTACAGCTCAAAATTGATGCCTGCCTCGAAATCTAAGGTTTCTAGTTTGATGGGCAATTTCCAGCTGATTGACCCTGATTTATTGTCTAAATATGAATGAAAATACTTATCTGCATATTGTAAGCCTTTCCTTCGCTGATATAGTTGTAATTTACTACATATTCTTTGGGCAAATTGAAAACTTCTTGTTCGATGGTGCCCTACATCACATAAACTGAGTTTTACTGTTTGACGATCTTACTAAACGTTATGGTCGCGTTTAGTCTAACAAATTCGTAAAAAGTTTTGATCTTTTCGATAAGTTTCTGCTTCCATTCAGGATCACTATGGTCGAATCTGTCCATCTAAACTTCCATACCTAATTGCCGTTGTTCAAATACTTATTCATGTAATCTATTCAAGTTGTTTGTCCAGGTAACATGAAGATTGAGCTTGCAAACACATGGATTCTCACTTTTGTTAGGAAAAGTGTTGGAAAAGATCTGAGTGTATCTAGATTGAGTCATGTTGTTGGTGATGCTCGAACCTGAAACATTTTCCATCTTTCTGGATTGATTATAAATCGACTGAGATCCAAGACTTCCAAGACCTTTACTCTACTGATTGAAATTTTGATTGATATTTGAATTTTTGTTATAGAACTGAGTTAGATCTATTTAATCTTGTCTGTGCTGAGGCTTATAGCTGTTATTCATTCTGCTACTATTACCAATACTATAGCTATTATTCAGATTGTTGGAAATCGCTTTGCTTTGGCCCATATTGCCTGTATAGCCATAATAGTCGTCTTCTTGGAACTACGGATACACTATAATAGGCGGTTGTCTTGGTCTGAAGTTGTAAGGATCGTGATCAATTCGATTAAATTATAACTCGTCTATTCTTGGATATTTTTTCATCTATTTGATCATTCTTTCGTCAGGTTCATTGATCTATGGTTCGGGCTCAGCTTGAGTGAACTTAGCTGACATTTGTTTCATAAAATTGGTGGCCTGGAGCATTGTATGCTGTAGAATCATCATCATCTAGTTGCCTTGATTGTTGTTGTTATTTCCAAACAAACTATTGTTATTGTTATTGTTGTTATTTCCGAAAAGGTTGTTCCCGCCTGAGTTATTACCGAAAAGATTATTTCCTCCTCTATTGTTGTTGCTATTGAAAAGATTGTTGCTTGAGCTATTGTTGCCAAAAAGATTATTGTTTGAAGAATTGCCAAAAAGATTATTATTTCCGCTATTGTTGTTGTTGTTTCCGCCGAACATGTTATTGTTTCTTGTATTTCCTGATGAGTTGCTGTTAAACATGTTATTGTTGTTGTTGGAATTGTTGCCAAAAATGTTGTTTCCAGAGTTATTGTTGTTGGAATTTTGACCGTTTCTGTTGTTGGAGCTGCCGAACATGTTGTTGTTTTGGTTGTTTCCTGAAGAGTTTCCGAAAATATTTGTATTTCCATTTGAATTTGAAGAGTTGTTGCCAAACATGTTGTTATTTGACGTGCCTGAATTTCCCCTACCGAACATATTAGAAGATCCATTATTGTTTGAATTGCTATTACCAAAAATATTGTTGCTTGAGTTGTTGTTTGAACCAAACATGTTATTGCTTTGATTGCTTCCACGTGCGTTGCCGAAAGAAGGTGTGCTGTTTCCGTTGTTGCTTTGGAAACTGTTTCTGCCGAAAACATTGTTGGAGACCTGATTGTTAGATCCTCCTATTCTTGAGTTGGCTCCTGTCCTGTAGAAATTTCTAATTTGATCGTGCGTAAGAGGTTTTTCTTGACTGACTGGAGGCAGAAAATGGCTTTCAACATGCATCAATTTTTAATTGAAGCATCCCTTTTTTATAGATTCTTTGAATCTATCTTCGTCACGCATCTTTAGCTTACGATTTCTAATCAACACATAGTCCTAAATTCTCAGTTCAATAGGTGACAAGTGAAGAGTCTCTTCTCTTGAGGTAATGGTAACAGGTGGTTGCTCCTTCCATCCTGTCATTTGTTCCCTTATGTAGGTGCTAACACCTTAAAACCTGTAATCAAGCCTGTAGGATCCTATTTTTTATGTCTGGTCATTGTAATTGTAATTGTTGTTGTTGTAGTTGTTGTTGTTGCTGTTGAAGTTGGAAGTTCCACTGTACATGCCTTGTGAGTTGCGGTTGTTGTTCGAGTTGGCAAAGATGTTGGTTGAGTTGTTCATTTAAAATGTTATTGCGCCTATTAATCTCAATCAGACTAAAGTCACTAGCCTAGTTCAATATTAAAAGAATAAAATATGTAAAAAATCATAGATTGATAATAAATCGTATAAAGTATCAATAAATCTAAGATTTTTGAGGTCATCCGTAGCCATGCATAAACTGTGCGACTCTAAATTCTACATCAATAGATTTTTACTGTTTTTCATGAAAGTCATCCATTGTTTGACCAGATGGCGGTCCCCTAGACTCTTCATCATCACGCCAGACATGCCTTCTCCATCAGCCCATCCGACTGCCCAGTCCACAAAAGTATCAGCCTAGGATTGCTCAGTCCTCTGATGCGGACTACTTGTATTTGTCTCCATTTTTTTTCTTTTTACCGAGCTCACAACGTGACTTTTATCCTACCGATCATGACTGAAGGCGTATTCTGAGTTGGTCTTCTTCATTAACTTTTTACCACTCATTTCAGAAGAAGCCATATCAGAAATCTCCTGTTGACTTCGCAAGTGCGCAGATTCGGCCTTTTCGGACTTTCCTTCAGAAAATGACAAAGAATCACTCATGGCTTATAAAGCCTACCCTACTGACTTTTATTTTTTAACGATTTAAACTTTTTTCTATGAAGAAGACTGAGGTAAAGGAGACTTTTTTTATGATGAAGACCCGGGTTGAGGAGTTTCGGTTTAGAAGAAATCTCGCCATAATTTGAACTACTATTTGAAGTATTTTAAGTATTTATTGGGTAAAATGTCATACTGAAGATTTTATTAGGTCAGCATTCGCTAGTAGTCAGAGTAGTCGCTCTTTCCGGGACTCAGCTAACACCAATCTTAGATGTCTTATTCTTTCGCATTTTTTAATGTCTAAGTTTTAGATTTGTTTTAGTCGTCTTAAGGCTATTAATTGTCTTATTTGACTTATGTGAGTCCTAAAATCGTTTACTTAAGTTCATTATTTGTGCTTTAAACGTGTAATTTTTATCTGTTTTCGACTTGTATGATGCACTTTATTTTCGGATAGTTAAGACATTGTAAATGATAAATCCCTTCTTCATGAAGCAAAGTAGTGAACAGATATTGCTCGCCTTCAAACAAAAAAGGTGTTTCTTCTTCAGTTTCTTCGATACTGAACAAAAACTTTTTTTGATGCGCTGCCATACAACTGGTCATTCCCGAGTCGTTGTTGCCTATTTTGAGCAAAATTTGAGTACAAGACTGTATAATTACTTTTTCTGGATACATGGTCATTTGTTTGAGTTGTATTAATTGAGGAGTTGAGCTCGGTTCCTACTTCATAATCAATTGAATACTATTCAATGGACACAAAACTAAAATTAAAAACTATACCACAATTCACTTTATAAATACATAAATCAAAGCATAAATCGTCAAAATCAATTGATTCGGTCTAAGTTGTGTTTTCGCTGGTGGTGGATTCGCTTCAGTACTTGCAATTATTATTATCTTTTTGCGATTTCTTAGTCTAAATACAAAAATTTGTTGTTTAAACCTGCTAGCAAAGGTTTTTTGCTTTTCTTCTATGTCTGCAAAGACCCTTAACGCGATGAAAATAATCGTTTTTTTGATTTGTTTTTCTTAGCGATTCCTTTTCTCTTAATAATCGTCTTTTCATCTGATTATTCTTATATTTCTTGCTAAATTTTTTTATTTTATTATCCGAATATATTTTCAGGCATTTTTCGATATTATATTTCCATGGGCGTAGGCTCCAGATCCATTCTCATTTATACATGATTGTATTAAACATTTTAGTCCTGAGTTAAAAAGTTTTTATTGCTTCTTAACAAATCTCTGAGTTACCATAAGTAATCGTCATTTGTTTTTGGTAATCTTGAACCCCTGTCTTCAAAAAGCATCTATTGCGGTGAGGGAATCCTTAGTATTAGTTCGGACTCGTCTACGCGAAAAGTAGTGCCTTTTAAGCATTTTTTCATTTCTGCGCCAAAAATATCATTGTAATCTGTTGATCTTGTCTGGACTTTCTCGGAAAGTTAAGTAGATTTAGTGGGGTTTACGGATAGAAACAATTAGTTGTCGATTTTAGTGAAAAAATCGTTTTAAAACACAGGTTGCTCTTCGATCTATGTTTAGTTTAAGGAAGGCTATGCAACTTGTTGTTACTGAACTTTTTGCAAAGTCAAAGCTTCTTACTTTTTAGGTTTGTTATTTGCCCTTCGAGCCTGTAGGAAGGTGCATACTGTGAGTACGAAAAGCACGATGAGTTTGAGCTAATAATATGCCATGGTGTTAATATTATGAGATTCAGTTGAATTTCAAAGAGTCATTAAATCTATAAATAACCATAAAAATAACAAAAACAAATAGTATTCGTTAGTTCTATAATGTAGTCACAAAGTTTACTTTTTATTATTATATCGTTAAAATCAGTATAATGAGTGCACAAAAACAATAGAGTGAAAATGAGCCGTTAAATGGCTCTTAGGAGATTCAAAAGTTTACAAAGTAACTTAAAGAATCTTAAAAAAGTTAAGTTTTAGATTCAGTAAATCGATCTCCATATGTTTAGATAAATTAGTAGTCATTCAAATAAAAAAATTAAGATTTTTTGCCTTTTAAGTAGATTTAGAATGTTCTTCAGTACAAACAATAAAACATAAAAAATAAGCAAAATGCAAAAAACACGATTGTTTAACACAAAAATACTTAAAAGTAAAGCATAGATATTAATTTTCTTAATCAAATAAAAAATCAAAATAATTGCATGATTAAAGAATAGTAGAAGTAAAATTTAAGACCATATTTATCTTGTTGTAGCAAATTTAACTATAAAATATAACCAAAGTAAGCTAATAAACAGTTTATAGGATCAATAAAAAAGAACAAAAATACTAAATAAAAATAGATTTAAAAACAATAAAATATACAACTAAAGGCCTTAAAACAATAAAATCAGACTTCAGTGCATAGAAGATATGCTTACACGTTTACAAATCAATAAAGATATAGATATCCTATTTAGCTTAACAGAATCAAAACTTCGTTTCCAGAAAGGCCATCTTATGTATCGCATCATCAGTTTTTGAATCGAAACGTATAGCATTCAGCTAAGATTTTTCAAAATCCTGGTAGATTTTTTCATTATGATAGATATTAGTACAGAAATTTGCATAAGTAGTAAAAAAATATATATAGATCTCCCATAAATTCAATCAAAAAAAGTAATTTTTAGCCTAAAAATTAACTTAATTTGTACCGAAATAATATGTATCATAAAAATCAGTATGACTAAAATAATTCAAAAAAACATATAAATAAACTTAATTTTTAAAATTAAAATGAGGGAAGTCTTTCTTATAGAGAAACAAATGTATAACTTCCTTCTGCCCGTAGGATACTAATATAGCAGAGTACTTCAACAAAAAATCTTTTGAAAAGTATTGATACGTATCAGCAATAGTCGGATCGATTTCATTACAAAAGATAGAATTTTTAAGACCAGGTAGATCCGAAAATTCAAAGTCTAATGTACAGACTTAATTATAGACTTACAAGTTATATTCAAAAACACAATTTGTAGAAATTTATAGTTGATTCTAAATAAAAAGTAAAGCCTTTTTGATTTATATATGATTTTCCTTTAAACTTATTAATACAATCCTGATATTAAAAGATATCATATTTTATAGTAAAAAGTACAATGTAATCCTAGCATAGGCCCACTCAAAGTGGTACTTAATTCGGAGTAGCTGTAGACTCCCCTCCTCTTTACTTCCTGACAGTAATAGATATCGACAATCAACGCTTCAAGATTCCATATTCTCACGAGTCATGCAACGTGTAAGAAATTCTAAGAACTTATTGGAACATTACAAGCCTTCACTCAAAATTCAAAAAAAGAGCTTGGCTACGTATTCTTCAAGGAATTTTCAAAGACGAACTTGCTTTAAGCAACATGAAAATATCATGTCTAGGACTAGATATTAATTAACCTTGTTTTCAAGTTCTAGATAGCGCAACTGTTAACCTTGAAGAATCAATATAAACCACTTTATCTATCCTGAACAAGTAATACGAAGGAAGTATAATTTTGATAAAGATTAACTTTAATGGCAAAAAAATTGATTACTAAATGTCAATCGATGACAAAATATAAAAATTTAAAGCTAAAATGATCATCGATTTACCTGATTTCAAACAGTTTACGCCAGATATGATCAAGTTACAGCATCGTGGGTACTTTTTAAGCGACTAAAATATCATATCTGAGTACAGTTAGATACGAAAATAGCCATAAATAAGAGTGATCATAAAAAAGATATAAGGATGCTTTCGTGCCTAAACAAAAGTTAACATGGCTGACTTTAACTAACTTTATATTGAAAAAGTAAAATCTGGCGATTATATTCTTTCTTTTAATTAAAAAAATGGGGTTTATTAACGAGATGAGGTCAAGCATGTACAAGAAACATGCCTATACTAAGCAATAAAAATAGTACTAGAAAATGGAATTCAAGTATACACGACTCCGAACCATCTTTTTCTGTGCTCCGATAACATTTACAGAAAAGTTTCAGCCTAGTATAATGCTTAAAAATAGTAACTATTAAAACCAGGAACTTAGCTTAGATTTAATCAAAAAACTTAAAAAATAAGCACGATGTAGATGATTTCTCTGAATCCACCCTAAAAATTTTATCATCTAAGCATCAATAAAAATCACAATTTCATAGTCAACGGTCTGGTAGCTCACAACATGTTCATAAACATTAAATTTCCCAACAATATCAAACAAAAACTTAACGTATCTCCGATGGCTTCGATAAGCTCTATTAAATAATAACTTTAATCGTCTTTTTCAGTGGCATATTACCATCAAAGATTAGTCTTTGCGGGTCGAGAACTAAAAGATTAGCAATCTCTGTCTGACAATAATATACAAAAAGATGCCATGTTAAGTTTTGTGATCAAAAAATCATAAAATTTTAACTTTGTAGCATCGAATACGTTAGTAGATACTTCTGAAGGTTAAAAATTGATAAGTGAGGTCTCATAGAAAGAATAGTTGATGACTTTCAACAGTTAAGGGAATTTGCGAAAGGAACCTGTAGCTTAAATAATAACACTAAGCGTTCGATAGTATTTTGATATAGAGTTCAAAAACAGTTAAAAAATATTGAGTGTTAGCGGCGATTGTTACCTCGAACTCAACTCGGGCTAAGCAGTTTGTATCAGATATCTTTTTTCGATATTCAAAAATGAAAAATCAATCGTTCTAAGGAGCAATACTGAATAAAATCTTGAGATCAAATCAATAAAATATCATTTTTGTCAGTAACCTTTGAAATTTTACAAAATTATTTTTGCGAATTCTGATTCATATGTTGCTTAAAAAGTTGTGATTCCGACAACGATTGCAAACTTTTTGATCCTTAAAAATGATTAAGTTTTCAAAAGAATTTCAATAAATGCATCTCCTGACACTAGTTTTGGCGTTTTGAAATAAAAAATCGCATTAATAACAAAAATTTCTATACATGCTTTGCAATTTACATTTAACAATGAAAAACTTGAAGACTAAGGCACGCTGATGTAGTAGTAAATAAGGACCTAAAACATAATAATCGTAAATGCCAATCTTGCTTAATCCACAACATCTTTCATTATAAGCGGGTCAGATGACTAATAGTAGTAGATTTAAATCAAAAAACTTTATCTTCAAATGTCACCTTCCGAAAAAAACATCATAGAATATAAGAAATACGCAGAGATGACTGTACAGTAAATAATGAAAGAACTTATGCCCAATTATAAGTCTTCGTATTTTTTCCTTTTTGCAGAGCTTATCATATTGCCGCACTAGCCTCTGAAAAGAATAAGGGAATCAAATAATTTTTATTTGGCATAAAATACGATTATTTTGGTCAAAAATGAAAAACTTTCTTTTATTATGAACATGAATATACAGGGAAAAGAGGTTATGAATCACAGCCATATCATTAATCATAAACCTATTTCAAAAATACAGATCGAAGCCTCAGAAATCACACTGGATTTCGCTTAGTATGAGGCTAAAATAAACGAAGCTGCAAAAAGAATCAAAGAAAAAGTAAAAAGTGTATAGCTGACTCAACCCAACTTTTACTTGCCTTTTCTCTATTTTTCCACGCACAAATACGAACAAAATATTAAAGATTTTATAGTTGATTTTCAGTATCAGTTACAAGAAGAACAGAAGAAAAATAGCATTTTTTTACTTATCAAAAGTCTATACATTAACCTTAACTACATGAAAAACTACTTATGGGAATGCTTTGTAGGCATTAGAAACTTTAAATTCAGTCAATTTTTCAAAAAAAATCAAAATTTTTATTGGCACAATTTCACTTAAGCCAGACTCAATTCCTAAAGCATTATTAAAGATCTAAAAGGCTAAAGAGGCACACTTTTCCATATCAAATCTAATACGGCAAAAAAAATATCATAGTTTTCGCTGCATCCATAGTACGACTAAGTTCTTTTTGCACCCTATACTTACTTTGTGGTTTAAAGAATAGCTGAAAAAGAAGAAATGGACTAAGTATGGCTTACAGAGATGACTTCGCCTGTAACTTTTCAAAAAAACATTATTTTATGGGTTGACGATATTCCAAGCAACAATACACAACTAATCAACAAAATACTTTCTGTAAAAGACATAGAAATACTGCAAGTCACGAGCACTGTTATAGCTGAAAGATGGGTCAAATAGTTCGGGTGGCTTCTCACTTGGAAAGGACTTTAGTTCAAGCTCATCTCTGATATGGGAAGAATATAAGGAGTGGGAGACTAATAAAAGTTCAATCCTAGTGCAGGCATAGATCTTTTAGAAAGTCTCTATAAAAGTCATGGAATTACAGCTTAAACCTTAATTTTCTGTGGAGACGCAAAAAAGGCTAAAGAAAAAGCATAGCAACGTCAGATTCCTTCAACACTTTTTTACCAGATCTGCGACACCAATTAAGAGCTTTAAATATTTTGTTAGATAAAAATGTAATACCCATGATAGAGTGAAAATTTAGTAATACTTAATGAAATCATTTACAACATTATCTTTTTTTTTAAGGCTGAGTCTGTACCAATACAACTGGTTTTTTTCTATTTTAATCGATCTAATTTGGTATTTTTTACTACGCAAGCTCATCTTTGAGTTTGCTCATTATAGTCATAGATAGATTATTAAACATCGTATCTATATTGATATTTTATTTCGCGCTTACTTACATGAAATTACACTTATGTTAATCTGCGAGCATTCTACCTTACTAAGCTGAAACTTTTCTTTAGTTTTGTAGATCGCATTTGTTTGCCACGATCAATCTACTTACGTTTTTATCTCCGCTTTATTATAGTTGTATCATCCAGTTTATGACATCTTGGAAGGATTTGCGATCGTCTATCGAGTACACTATTATCACTCCAGTTGCGCCCTTGAAGTATGTTTAGGTCAAATTACGAAATCTCTACTGTCCGGCAGTATCCCACAGCTGTAGTTTAAGTTTAGTAGTCTTTTTTGTAGTCTTGTTAGGTACTGCTATGATTTTTGACCTGAAATCTACCCCGATGGTGGGCGTGTGGCTTTGTGAAAACTCTTAGTCGACGAATCGAAGCAAGATGTTAGTCTTACCTACAAAAGAGTTGCCGATTATTACTATTTTTGCCATCATATCATATTGAATGTCCTTGGATGAGGACATCTTCTTTTGAAGTTTGCTCATGAATAGAACTTGAATAGATTATTATAATACAATCAGATAAAACTTCTGATAAGTAATTTTTGTAGATTTCTGTCAAAAGATCAAAGATATCAGTATGATTGCCTTCTGATGTTAGTCTTCAGCGATCTCAGTTTATTGCTTTACTCTTGTTTATCGCTAGTCGTAAACTCCTAAGTGACTTTTGAAGGCTTATACAACCGACACTGTTTTGGGTATATTTTTGTCAAATCCAACAATATCTATCCGTCTTTCTTTTTGCTTTTACTTTAGCTCTTATACGTATTCTTGAACTTTTTTGCTTTTTATCAATAAGCCTTTAAGTTTGACTATGTCTTAGTTGAGTATGGCTCTGGTCCTACGAAGCTCTGTGAACTATTTTTTCTATTATTTTTTTGTTTTTTCTTTCATTTTTTATTATCTCTTGGCTGCTTTTTGAGCTTTTTTGTTCGGTGGATTAACGTTTTAGGTAGGTTTGGATTTGGCAGACATACAACTATATATATTATTAATGCAATCAATAGATGAATTCTAAGATAGCTTGAAAAAAGCAAGCCTCAAGCTTCAAACAAAACAATATTAATCTTGTCTTCAATAGCTTAAGACTCTATAAAGTCAAGTAAGGTAATGCATTTAATTTAACGTGCACGGCAAGAATGATAGATTATTAGAGATACAGATAATGGTATTTAACAACTTAGCGTGCGCATATTAAAAGTAATCAGTCAATTATATAGTAAAGGCAAGTATAAGTCAAGTCTTTACCATTTGTAAATCGCTCAAAAACTTTAAACGAACTACTTGGCTTAAAAATATGCAAACAAAGATATGCCACTATAAGCTCTATAAAAACTATCAACTACGTATTCTAATTTAAGCGCAGTTAGATCTAAGCTGGTTCAGATAAGAGAAGCAACAAAAGATATAGAGTTCGCTATATAGATTCTCAACGGAAAGTAAGAATACAAATAAAATGAAACTTTGACTTATTTGTACTATAACTATTGCTTTTTGCTGTAAACAGGGGGATAGCTAAGCGATGCCATAAGATACGCTGAATAAGGCTTAAAAATTGCTTATAAGTATTCAAATAAAAAGATGATTGAGAAGTATTAGCAGCAAATTAAACATCTACGCAATAAAATTACAAGAGTTGATCGACAAAGATTCAGATAGTATCGTAAGTATACAAAAGGATAGACTGGAATCATCAAGACACTTTAAGGTTTCAAAAAAGATGACGTTGCTATCAAAAATATAGCAGATCATGTGCCAGTCACTATCAATCTTCAATAGCAACCTTTACAACAAATTTTTTCATCTTAAACTCCGCTGAGCTACAACAACGCCTTCAATAAATGGAAGGTAGGCACTTTCTACAACACGAATCAGAATAAAACTATGTCTAATTTTAGAAATAAAAGAAAAATGTCATCGAACAGAGCAGCAGCCAGCAGAGATTCTTTTGGACTCAAAATTGGAGTTTTTCAATAAGAATTTTTATAAAAATTATAAATAGATAGACTTCCAAATCGAACTTTTTCTGAGTCGAAACAACGAGGCGAGCAAATATTCGGAGCATACGGAATCACTTCCAAAAACAAAGATTACATAGGATTTAATCTTGGATAAGCCGCTAAAAGATTCGAACTGAGACCTCACTTTAAATCTAACAAAATCAAGTCGTTGTCTCGAGGTCCGGCTAAGACCTAATCTTTGTAAAAGACTATATAGAAAAATTACCTGTTGAACATTAAATCAAATATTTGAGTTGATCTTAATAAATCTATATTATACTAAGATTTTATTGCAATGAAAACAACCAGATCGACGATCAACAATCTTATGGCGTCATGGAATGGACCTGGGGATCCGAGAATCGGAGTAATCTCTACAGTTAAGGAACAAACTGACGATATAGAGGTAGATTTGATTCTATTTAGATGCATCTTAATCATATGAAGAGGACTCTCGACAGCCAGAGAAGGTAACAAAATGAACTGCCTTTGCAGATCAAAAAGTTGTAAGAAGATGCGAGAACTTCGTTTGATGAACTCAATAAATAAATTATCAACAGAATCAGATACTTGACTGACAAATTTGCCAGTGACGCATAGGCGCAGAATAAATAGTTTGAGTACTTGTAAATTCAACACGCAAAAATCCATGAAGAACAAAATTTGCTTAGTCAAATGGCAAACTCTGTCCTGGAACGTACTGAATAAGCTGAAAATAATGTTGGAATCTGATACATAATGCTAATAATAATATTTTTTTTTACAATAAAATTGTATTTTTCATAGAATTTTGGTTTGTTTCATCAAGATTTTTTAGGCATAGGAGGCGGAGGATTGCCTTTGCGAGCTGCGTAGGGTTTGGGCTTCGGAGGGGCTGCCATTTTCGGAGGTTTAGGCAATTAAAGAATGATTGGAGCCTCTTATTAGTTGTTTTACATCGGAACTGGAGCTGGTAAGGCCTCAGAAGAGTTTTAAGGCAAAGATTAAGTCTGATTTACAGGCAGAGTTTCAGTTGGATCTACTGTCATTGTTTCACTCGGAGTACTAACTGAGAACGCTTAAGTCGAGTTCACTGAAATCTACTGGGTTATCTCTGAAGACTGTAACTATTTCGAAGGATTTTTAGTTGCAGCTGGGGGAGGGATGTTTTTTCGAGGAGCTCCAGGCTTAGGTTTTGGTGGAGCTACCATTTTTGGGGGCTTAGGCAGTTATAAAACGATCGGAACCTCTTATTATGTATTTTATGTCAAAAGTGGAGCTGGCAACAATGCCTCTGGAGAAGTTTCTGGCAAAGATTCAGTCGGATTAACTGACAAAATTTCTGTCTGATTTTCATTTTTTTATGTCTCGAGCACTGCTGATACCTACTTTTTGATTTCAAATGACTGTGACTACTTATTTGGATTTTGAGGCACAGGGGGTAACGGCATATTTTTACGAGGTACACCAGGCTTACCTTTAGGAGGACCTACAATTTTTGGAGGTTTTGGCAGCTATAGCACAATAGAAGGAGCTTTTTATGAATTTTTTTATATTTGGGTCAAAGCTTACGATACTTAAGTCGATTTTTGTTAAACTTTAACTTACTTTTCAATCACAAGACTTTTGTTTAGTTATGGTAATTTTTTATCTTTTTGCGAAAAAGAAGCATTATCAACAGAACTTTTAACTTTTTCAGGCTATTGCTTTGATAAGAAAACAGCTTATGGAAATTCAGCCACTTATTCTTTTTTCATCGACGATTGTTCTTTAAAATTCTGTTTACTTTCTTATCTTTTTATCGGCTATTCTTAAAAAAGAGGTTTTTTCTATCTCTGAATCAAAAGTGGGGCTTATGATGCTTTTGGAGTCGCTTTGATTTTAGATTGTGTTGATAATGGCTTAGAAATTGAAGAGCCGTGCGAGGGAGTCCTTGATATCCTGCTTTTGTTTTTAATTTTCTTGACTTAGGTCAAAATTTTTATTTGCCAGTCGATTATCTCTGAAGCTATTTTTTCTCTTTATTCCCAAGATTTTTTGCACTATAAAATCAGCTCGCTAGCACCTTGATTGCCGTTACTATTCTCATTCAAAGGTTGCTTATGTTATTTCAGCTGTTCAATGAGCTTTTGCATACTTTTAAGCTATTTTTTCATATCTTTCAATTCCTTAGAAACTTTTCTTTGATCATGCCCGCTTGAAGCCTATTATTTTTGAACTGGAGCTTTAATGAGGGCAACTCTTAGCAACTGAACTCCAAGAATCAGCATAAGAACCATCAAAAGTGAGCTCTCCATACTTTAAACGAAGGTGATGGCAGCTTCGACGACAGGAACCGAATAAGAAATGCAGGCTTGTTTAAAGTTATCCATAAAAACAGGAATTTAGAGGTCAGCCAACCGATTTTCTACAAAACTCATTCAATATATATATATATATTAATACGCGTAGCTTATAACAAACGGCAACAAATTTCAACGATTAAATGATTTTTATAACTTTATCATACTTTTTGAGAATATTTATATATACATCCAACTCAAATCTTTAGCGAATAATATTTTTAAAAAACACAAGCAAATATGAGCACTTTTCATTTTCCTCCATAAAAGTCGAAATACATGCAG
>Ga0169931_10004906_pt1 | contig 20623 bp, 16 predicted proteins | sample Kivu_15m_20L_FD_129675 | JGI IMG/M metagenome (GOLD analysis project Ga0169931, IMG submission 129675) | Freshwater microbial communities from Lake Kivu, Western Province, Rwanda to study Microbial Dark Matter (Phase II) - Kivu_15m_20L... | ecosystem: Environmental > Aquatic > Freshwater > Lake... | reverse complement strand
GTTGACCGCTTTCAAGCCCGAATCAATGCCGACCCCATCGCGATTGCAGACCGCTTATGGGTTAGATCTCACCTGGATCCAAATGAAGAAAAACTCCGGGTTTCAACCTAGACGAGGTTTAGGTCGTAGGCTAATGTCCTCAAAAGTCAGCGTTTTGCTGTCTCTTGGTGGCAAATCAGACCTGGGACAACCCTTTTCAAACACCCTCTTAACCCAGCAGCAAGTCGGCTAGCCCCAAATATCGCACCCCCGCCGGGGTCACCTCAAAGCGGCAGGGCAATACCTTGACACCCTTGGCGATGGCCTCGCGCAGCAGCACCCCGTAGGTGGGGTCGGCGTCATCCCCCGGCGAAAACTCGGTGCAGTCGCCCCGGTTGATGAAATACAGCATCACCGCCTGGGCTTGGGGAATAAGGGCGGCCAGCTCTCTCAAGTGCTTTTGCCCCCGGGTGGTGACCGTATCGGGGAATAGAGCCAGGGTGCCCTTGGCCCAGGTGGTGTTTTTGACCTCAATGTAGGTGGGCGTCGCCGTCTCGTCCCCAGAAATCACAAAGTCGATGCGGCTTTTGCCGTCGCCGCCGTAGCGCACCTCGGGGCGAATGGTGGTGTAGTCGCCCAGTTCTGGAATTTGTCGCGCTTCGAGCAGAGACTTGACCACCCGATTTGGCAGCGCCGTATTGGCCCCGGCCCAGGTGGGGACTGTGTCGTGTACCTCCGCCAGTTCCCAGGTGTAGGAGAGCTTGCGCTTGGGGTTAGGGTCGTAGGACACCAGCACCCGCCCGCCCAGGTGGCAAACCCCGGTCATCGGCCCGGTATTGGGACAGTGGGCGATCACAACTTCGCCGGTCGCTAGCTCAATGTCGGCAAAGAACCGCTTGTAGCGCTTCAGCAGCGTGCCCTCTAGCAGAGGCGGAAAGGGGTAGAACCAGTCGGCGGTCATGGCGGCGGGAAAGGGTAGGCCGTGCTCACCCTACCAGGAAAGGGTCGTCACTGGCACCTGGGCAAAGTAGCGACGGCGAAACTGCTCTTCTTGCAGCAGGTCTAGGAAGCGCCGCACCACCGTAGCCGCTAGCGAAACCGAGTCTGGATCAGTACGAATGGTGAGGGTTTCATCTTCCAGGGCCACGGCCTCGAAGCCTACGGTCTCCAGCGCGGCTAACCCCAGGGCCAGGCTGGTGGGAGACAGGCCGAGTCGATCCATGAGTTGCGTTTGGGTCACCGGGGTCTGGGTGCGGGCCAGGTACTTAGCCAGACCCACCAGTTCCTGCCACACCTCCATCGGCGTGAGCATCTCTCGATCGGTTGAAAACGTGAGCGCCAGGGGTAACCCCGTCTGGGTCGACTGCCGCTGCCAGGCCTGCCAGTCGCTCCACTGTACCGGGGCTTGATCGACCCGCAGCACGGCCTTTGGGTCGGCTGGAATCGCCTGCCGCCAATCCAGAATCGGTGGGGTCAAAATGGGTGCCGATCGTGGCGACTCTAGCCCTGGTGTTTGGGCCAACACCGGGCGTACATCCAGGAGCTTGACGTGGTAGCCGGGGTTGTGGGGGTTGTGTTTGGCGGTATTGAAGTCTAGCTCCACCACTACATCGCAGCGGCTCGGGGGCAGTTCGTCGCGATAGTGGCCCCACCACTCGCCCGCAAAGCCCGCCGGGGAGCTTTCATCCCACAGCTCAAACTCGGTTTTGATAAACCCCACCGCCTTGTTCTGGCGATCGCGCAGCTTTTTGTGAAAGGCCCTCTGAAACCAGGCATTGCGAATCAGGAGTTTGGCCACTGGGTTACCCATGCCGCAGGGCTCCAGGGCCTTGAGCTCGCGAAAGAGGGCCTGACCGAGGTCGGCCACCGTGACCGTGAGATCGATGGAGAGCAATGGCTGGGGCGCGCGATCGCCCCCCCACTGCTCGCGCACCATCCGGTTCAGCGCCGCCGCCAGCAGCTCAATGTGCTCCACCGGCAGCGTTAACCCCGCCGCCAGGGGATGCCCCCCAAACCCGCTCAACAGATCCGACTGCGCCTGAAACAGCTGATAGAGATCGAGTCCCGCCACCGACCGGGCTGACCCCCGGGCCAGCCGGGGACCGCCGTCGGCCGCAGGTGGGTCAAGGCGCAGCAGAATGGTAGGCCGCCCCAGGGCCTGGGCCACCTGCCCCGCCACCAGACCCAAAATGCCCGTGGGCCACTGCTCGTCGGCCAACACCAGGCAGCGGGTCGTGGCCAGGTCAACCTGAGCCAGCCGCGCCATCACCTGCTCGTAGAGGTCTCGCTGGAGGGCTTTGCGGCGGGTGTTGGCCAACTCGGCTTCGTAGGCTAGGGTTTTACAGCGATCGCGATCTGGGCTGGTCAGCAGCTCTACGCAAAAACTGGCATCGCCGTGGATCCGGCTGACGGCATTGATCCTGGGCCCTAGCCCAAAGGAAATGTCTGTGGGGCGATCGCCCGTCCGCTTGCACAGGGTCAGCAGTTCCGCCAGGCCCGGTCTCGGGTAGGCCGGGTTAGGCTGGCCCTGGGTTTGCAGTCGCTGCAGCCCCACCTGGGCCAGGTAGCGACAGTCGCCCCGCAGTTCTACCAGGTCCGCAATCAGGCCAATGGCCACCAGATCTAGCACATGTTCCAACGGTAGCGGCGGCGGCGACTCTAGGGCGTCATACAGCCCCTCCAGCAGTTTGTAGGCCACGGCCACCCCCGACAGCGATCCCAGGGGATGGCCCGGCGGCAATCGGCGCGGGTTGATCAGCGCGATCGCCCCTATATCGCCCGCCGGCAGCGTGTGGTGATCGGTCACGATCACCGCCATGCCCCGCGATCGGGCGTAGGCAATTTCGGCCCCGTTGGTGCTGCCGGTGTCGCAGGTCACCACCAGGGTGGCTCCCGCCGCCGCCAGCTGGTCAATCCCCCGCTGCGACAGCCCGTGGGATTCGCTCAGGCGGTTGGGAATGTAGTAGGTGAGGCGATCGCCCTTCGGGATCAGCTGTCCCAGGCCATCCCACAGCACGGCGGTAGCGGTGACCCCATCGGCATCAAAATCCCCCCAGATCGCCACCGTCTCTCCCTGGGCAATGGCCTGCTTGAGGCGGTCAACGGCGATCGCCATATCCAGTCCAAAGGCGCTGGCAGGGGCCGGTTGGTAAGCGACCGGATTCAGCCAGCCCGCCAAATCTTTAGCCGAACACAGCTGCCGCTGCCACAGCACCTGGGCCAGCCAGCGGGCAGAACCCAGCCCCGGTAGGGCCTGAGCCACCGCCTCTACCCAGGGCTCGGGGCAGCGATCGATGGTCGGCATATCCCAGCGCAGCGGTAGGGCATCCATAGGCTTCGTCCAGAAAAGGGCTTCGTCAGGAAACGGTGGAGTTTGAATGGTGCAAGCTTGGCCAGCTAGGGCAATTTAAATAAGCTTCCGTGAAATCAAGACAACCTAGAAGCCTAGGCCAAGGTCCTGCGATAGGGTAAGTGCGTGCCTGAAATTTATCTATTTGGCTGAATACATCTATAGTAATCTCTATGAATCTCTGCCCTAGCGGTTGTTTGAAAAGCTAAAGAGTGTCTTAGGTTATACCCATTGGGGAGGCCACGACTGCTCCAGAGCCAGTGATCTTACGGTCTTCTGACCGCAAATTTCACCTAGAGCAGCCCTTTTCAAACAACCCCTTAAGGCCGTGTATTGAAGCCGAGTCGTCTCCTATCCTTTCGGTATCTCCTTAGGTTTACTCTTTAAAAGGAAGCTCCAGGCCAGCCCTGACTTGACCCCAGGTCAATCAGACTGTTCCTGGGGTTGTATACTCCCCACTAATTACTATGACTAAACGTAGCCACCCTGAGCTAGACGGGCAAAATCCTCAAACCCTGTACAGTTTTGAACTCAAACGCCCTGGCCAAACCCTGCGGGAACGAATCACCTGGGGGGCCGTTGGGCTATCGGTCGGCCTAGGCCTAGCCGCGAGCTATGTTTTGCTTAACCCCGCAGAACATGCTTGGTCGTGGCCCCCCCAGCGCACCACTACCGCTGCCCTAGACAATCCCTTTCGCCAGGGGGTGGAGCAGGCCATGGCCGCGGCAGAGCTGACCCAAACCGCAGAATTTAGCGAAGAATGGGCCGAAGTGGTCATGCTTTGGCAGCAGGCCATTACCCAGATGGAGGCGGTTCCCAAGGCCGACCCTAACGCCGCCCAAGCCCAAGCCAAAGTGGTCGAATATGGGCGCAACATGACATATGCCCAGAGCAATGTGACCACCCGCGCTACCCGCATTCCCACCGACAAAACCTACTGGACGCTGGGGTCAGACCGCGACCTGGTGATGGCTATTCAAGGCACCCCCTCCCATTCGATGCAGTACCACAGCACCTGTCAGCAGACCCTGCGCTACGGCAACAGCATCGTAGAGCTCAGCAACGGCTACGTTAAGCAATACGACAACTCCGATGGCACCCTCAAGGTGCTGGCCGAGGGACCGGCAATGGTTTCAGCCCAGGCTACCCCAGGCACCTGGACGCTCGGGTCGATGGAGGCTGACGTGGTGCGGCTACAGGGCACCCCCACCCGCCAAGAGCAGTACACCTCCAATCGCTTTACCACCTTGTATTACGACAAAAGCTCAGTGCTGCTTGAAAATGGCCAGGTCATTGGCTACTTCAACGCCGACAACAACCTCAACCTGTCGCTGCAGTTACCCCCTCTACCCCCCGATCAGACTGCCCCAGAGGTTTGGTCTATTGGCTCTAGTCGTACCGAGGTGCTGAGGGCCGAGGGGCGCCCCCCCGTCGCCATTAGTCGCAACGATACCAACTGTGAAGAGGTCTTCCAGTTTGATGACAGCGAAGTCACCTTTCGCCAGGGGGTAGTGGCCGGCTACAGCAACCCAAGCAACCACCTCAGCGTGCGCTAGGGCTGATGGCGTCTAGGGATCGGCCTGTTATGGCCAGGTTAACGGCCCTAGCCGATCGCACAGGCGAGATTTGGTGTATCGTTTCGGCTCAATGCCCGTATGCTTAAACCAGTGACGTAGTCTGCCTTGCCCCCGCGCTGTGGATGATGCCCCCGCCGCCATTGACCTAGTCATCGTCGATGACGATGCTGAGACCACGCGCCTGCTGCACCGGCTTTTGAGTCAGCAGGGGTATGGTATCCAGGTGGCTGAAAGTGGGCAGCAGGCTCTAGAGCTCATTCCAGAACGGCTCCCTGCCCTGGTACTGCTCGATATCATCCTGCCTGACATCGATGGCTATACCCTTTGCCAGCGGCTGAAGACTAATCCGCTCACGGCCGAGATTCCGGTCATTGTCCTGAGTTCCCTGGTGGACTCCCTGGATAAGGTAAAAGCGTTTCAGGCGGGGGCCTCCGACTATATCACCAAGCCCTTTGCGGTGCAGGAGGTGCTGGTCAGGGTACAAAATCAGCTCAATCTGGCCCAGCAGCGGCAGCAGCTCAGCCGACAAAATGCTCTCCTGGTTCAGGAGGTTCTGGAACGTACCCAGATGGAGAACGCCCTGATTGCCGCTGAGATCAACTACCGCAGTATTTTTGAAAACGCTACAGTAGGCATCTTTAAAGCATCCGTCAGCGGCAAGCTGATCAGCGTTAATTCTTCGATGGCGAGCCTCTACGGCTATGACTCAGCCGAGGAGATGGTGGCCACCGTAGATGATATTAGCCGCCAAATTTACCTCCAGCCCCAGCGGCGGGCCGAACTGGTGGTGTACCTAAACCGCTTTGACAAAATTACCGATGCCGAGTCTGAAGTGTTTCGTAAAGACGGCAGCATCTTCTGGGTCAGCGAAGATATTTGGAAGGTGTGGGATAAAGACGGTACCTTTTTGCACTACGAAGGGATTGTCCACGACACTAGCGAACGTCGCCAGATGGAGACCGAACTGCGCCAGCAGCGCCAGCAAGCCGATCGCCTGCTGGTGAATATTCTGCCCTACCGCATTGCCCAGCGGCTGAAGGGTGGGGCTCGTACCATTGCCGAAAATCTGGATCAAGTGAGCGTCTTGTTTGCCGATCTGGTGGACTTTACCGCCGCCTCTAGCGAAATGACGCCGCGCCAGTTGGTCAAAATGCTGAATGAAGTGTTTTCGATGTTTGACCAGCTGGCTGAGTTTCACCGGTTGGAGAAAATTAAGACCATCGGCGATGCCTACATGGTAGCGGGGGGGTTACCGACCCCCAACGATGACCATGCTGAGGCGATCGCCCAGTTTGCCCTTGATATTTGCGACGCCATTCAGCAATTTCAACGCCCCGACGGCAAGGCCTTTCAAATTCGGGTGGGCATCAACACGGGCTCGGTGGTCGCTGGGGTGATTGGGCGACGCAAATTTGCCTACGACCTCTGGGGCGATACGGTGAATCTGGCCAGCCGCATGGAGGCCACTGGAGAGGCTCAGCGGATTCAGGTCACGCCCCATCTGTACGAAAGGCTCAAGGACAAGTTTCAGTTTGAGCCACGGGGCTATATAACGGTGAAGGGTCGCGGTCAGATGATGACCTACTGGCTAGTCGGACGACTTGAGGCGATTTCTGGGCAAGAAGATAACTCCAGGTAGGGGCGCAGAGCCTGCGCTTCTAGGCGAAAACAAAATTCTTGGGTATTGTTGTGGCCGGAATTGTCCTAAACTCTAGGCCCTGCTGCGTTGATAGGATCATGTGTTGTGTCCATGGTTAGTGTGTCCCCTGGCCTCCAAGCGCGGCTGAGGCCCCCCCTGGTGATTGGCTCTGTCACGCTCCACAGCCGAGTGTTGCAGTCACCCCTCTCGGGGGTGACCGATCGCGCCTTTCGGCAGTTGGTGCGCCGCTATGCGCCCACGTCTATGCTCTACACCGAGATGGTGCAGGCCACCGGGGTGTGCCACGCCCAGCAGTTGGAAAAAATCATGGACATTGGTACTGGCGAACAGCCCATTAGCATTCAGCTGTTTGATTGTCGCCCTGACTTTATGGCGGCCGCGGCGCGCAAGGCCATCGCCGAAGGGGCCAAAACCATCGACATCAACATGGGCTGTCCGGTGAACAAAATCACTAAGAAGGGCGGCGGGTCGTCACTCCTGTGCCAGCCCGAGGTCGCCGAGGCGATTGTCCGAGCCGTGGCCGAGGCGGTGCCCGTGCCCGTCACCGTCAAAACCCGTATCGGCTGGGACGACGACCACATCAACGCCGTCGAGTTTGCCCGCCGGATGGAAGCGGCGGGGGCGCAAATGCTCACCCTCCATGGGCGTACCCGCAGCCAGGGCTACCAGGGCCCGGCCCGCTGGGAGTGGATTGGCCGGGTGAAGGCGGCCCTCTCAATTCCGGTGATTGCCAACGGCGATATTGTCTCGGTGGAATCGGCGGTACGCTGTCTGGAAGAGACCGGCGCTGATGGCGTGATGTGTTCGCGGGGCACCCTGGGTTACCCGTTTTTGGTGGGCGAAATTGATAGCTTTCTCAAGACTGGAGCGGTGCCCTCCCCCCCTACCCCGGGCGATCGCCTGCGTTGCGCCCGAGACCACCTGGGCTTGCTGTGGCAGTATAAGGGAACAAGGGGCATTCACCAGGCCCGCAAGCACATGGCTTGGTATGTAAAGGGCTTTGAGGGGGCCGCTACCCTCCGCCAGCAGCTGTGCCAGATCGATACGGTAGAGGCCGGTTATGATCTACTCGATGGGGCGATCGCTGAGTTGGCGGGGATTGAATTCTGATGAATTCTAACGGTGGCTACCCCTGGCTACCCTTAGCCTTTTACCGTCTCCAGGTTCAGGCCCCAGGTTTAGGAGTGGATAACCGCCCCTTGACTAAAAGGGTTTAAGGTAGGATCTATTAATAAATTTGATTTGCAGTTTTCACCCCCCGAATCTCCATGACCTCGTACGCCACCGCCACTGCCCGCGCCGATATGGGTGAGCTTCGCCGTCTGAGAAGCCTGTTGCCCCCCGAACTCCAAAGCTGGGTGACGGTGGAGTCAGCCATTGATGTCACCCCGCCCCTGATTACCTGTGAAGAGCTGGGTAAAGACCAGGTCGAGATCCAGATCGACCTGATCAAGTGGGAACAACTGGCCCTTGACCAGCGCAACCTGCTGTTTTGGCACGAGGTGGGCCGCATTCAAAACGACACCATTCCCCGCGATGGTTGGGAGATGGCGGCTCTGGCCATTGGTCTTGGCGGTGCCGTGGGTGAACTGTGGGTGCAAGATGGCCTGCTGCTCATGCTGGCCATGGGGCTATGCGGCTTTTCAAGCTGGCGGCTCTACAAGCGCAACAACAACCAAAAGACCCTACAGGAGAGCATCAACGCCGACGAGCGGTCGATCGCCATTGCTACTCGCTTTGGCTACACCCTACCCAACGCCTACAAGAGCCTGGGCAGCGCCCTCAAGACCCTGATTGAGCAAACCCCTAAGAAGCGCCAGCGCGATCGCTACATCAAGCGCCTCGAAGCCCTCAAGAAGAGCGCCGCCAAGGCCAAAGAAAGTGCCCGCGCTGAGCGGGGTGACATGCGATCGGCCTACTAGAACCCTAGCTCAGCCAGAACCCAGATTGCTTTGATCGATGGCCCAGGTGTCTTGGCCTATGGCCAAGACACCTGGGTTTCTGTTTCAGTCAGCTAATTCGCTGAATGACAGACCTTAAAGATCTGTTCCACCACCGCTGGCGTTACCTCCGGCGGCAAATTTTTGCTGGCCCCAATCACCTCGAAGCCCTGCCCCTGGGAAATCACTCCCGTGAACCCAGCCACCGCCAACGGTGGCCCCCAGGCGGCACTTCCCCCAGGCAGTACCACCACGGGCTTCGGCCCCTGCCGGTAGAGGCCTAGGCTTTGCACGGTCAGCCCAAAGGCCCCAGGCTGAAAGGTCGGGTTTAGCTCACCGTTGTACTCAAACTTGCTCAGCATCAGCTGCATAGAGTAAAGCTGCGCCGGATTCAGGGGGCTGGACTCGGGTACCGTGCGGGCGCGGCGGGTGGGCACCATGGTTAAAAACGGGGTTCTCACGGTGCTTGGCTGATCGCGCTGGGTATCAAAGGAGCGGCAGTAGGCCAGGCTATCCCAGCCGGGGTTGTCGCGCAAAATCCACTTGTAGCGTTGGCCATCGCCCTGGGTATGGAGTATGGTGCCCTGCCACTGGCCCAGGTTGAGCGGTGGCTCAAGATTGCGGGTGCGAATCGAGGCAAAGCCACCGCTATTGGCCGTGGACACCTGGCCCGCAAACCGCAGACCCTGGTGCCACTGCACCTGACTGGTGCTCACCCCTCCCATGACGCCATCGTCTAGGCTGCCCCACAGCGCTGCGATCGCGGGGTCAGGCTGCCGAAAATCGACCAGGGTGGCTTCTTGGTAGGGCGTTCTCTGCCCCCAGCGCTCGAGTAACGGGGGCAGGCTCTCCCCAGGGCTGGCCCCTGACCACACCACGAGGGCCGTATTCATCCACTCCTTGGGGGCAGCCGGGGGGTCTACCTCAATGCGGTACCCCAGGGAATCTAGCGTTGCCGTTAAGGGCTCTAGGAAATTGACGGCCCCGTTGACCAGACGGACTCCAGGTCGTGGCAGGGTGGGCACCCAACTGGCCGGGTCTAAGGTTTCGAGCATGGAGGTACCTGGATAAGCGATTCCGGACAGAAGCTTGATTCCCTGGGACAGGGGGCCCACCACATCGAAATGGACCAAGGTTTTAAGCAGCCGCAGAGGGTTCCAGACCATAGTTCAAACTAAACAACAAAATTGCGGATGGCAGAGCCCTTTAGGCCACCCTGGCGAGGCTAAGGGGGTATTTTTTCTGTGGATTTACCCATTCAGCGGCTGATCTCGCTTGGGTACTCTGGGCCTATTGATACGTTACTCCTGAACGTGCCCCCGCACTGACCTGGCCTACGCGGTTGTCTAGAGCAAACCCCGACTATGCGAATTCTAATTTATTCCTACAACTACTACTGCCGCCAGTGGGGGTGGTCTGGTGGTGGAGCCCGAAGACCCGGTTGCCCTGGCCGAGGGCATTCTCGATCTGTACCACCATCGTGACAAAGCGCAGCACCTGGCCCGCTGTGGACGGCAGTACGCCCTCGAGCACTACTCGGCCTGGCGTGCGATCGATCGCTATGAGGCGTTGTTCTATGCCCTGACCTCTCCGCAGGTCTGGCCCGGTGAGGGTGAGGTGGCCTTGGCGGTGCAGAAGTAGGGGTGTAGGAGGTCTTTAAAGGCGGTCGACGCTGCCGACAAACTCTCCACGGCGGGCCTTGTCATTGGCTAACAGGGTCGGCTCGTACCAGTATTGGCGATAGATCAGCTCTAGCTCGTTGCCAGCGTCAGAAAAATAGTCGATCTGTTGGGATTGCAACGCCACCAGCACTCGAAAGATCAGCAGAGCCATAATGGCCACCATCATGCCTCCAGCGGTGGTAATCAGGGCTTCGCCAATCCCGGCGGCGGCGGCACTAGCCTCGTCGCCCGTGCCGCCGCCACCAATGTTGAGGTTGCCAAAGGTAATAATCAGGCCGGTGACGGTACCCAGCAGCCCCAGCAGGGGGGCGAGCGCCACAATGGTTTCGAGCATTTTGTCGCCCTTGCGCATTTGGGCGAACTCGCGATCGCCCGCGGTCTCCATCGCCAAGCGAAAGGTATCGGGGGAGGGGTTTGTGAGGCGCAGGGGAGCCAGTAAAAATCGTCCAATGGGGAGATCTTGGGACTGGGCTGCGATCGCGGCCGCTTGGGTCAGGTCACGACGGGAGGCGTCAAGCACGGCATTGACCACCTGATCTTCCCGACGCAGCAGTTTAGTCCAGAACAGAGCCCGTTCTAGGGTGGTGGCAATGGTCAGCACCGAACAGCCCAAAATGGGCACCATGACGGGCCCACCTTTTATCAAAAAATCGAGAACAGTTGTCATAGTTCAGGACTAACGTTGAGTTGGTTTTGCTAGCGGGTCTTGCCACAACAATAAGCCTAGCGAAAGCCGTTGCTCCACAAATTAAAAAATGGGAATTAGCAACTTAAGAAAAGATTAAGGCTTCAAACTAGTCGTCATCGCCAGGAATATAAGGTTGCTTGACAACTCGACCAGTGGGGCCGGTCACTGTCGTGGTTTTAACCTGGGCAGCGGTCGTCCCTGGGGCCGCCTGTCCGGCGGCGGGAGCACCCGGTTGGGAGCTAGCCGCAGGGAGAGCGGCCAAGGCGGGGGAAGCCCGCAGCTCTTGCCAGCTTAAATTGCCGTCGGGGTCAATGCTGACCAGCACCGACTGAATGCTGGTGGCCTCGGCTTCAAGACCGCCTACGACCTGGCATTGGAAGCGATCGCCAGGTAGGTTGACCCGATAGGTGGCCGTACCGCAGTCGATCAGGGCCCGTTTACCAAAAGCCTTGGCCAGCCCCTGTTGAATGCTGTCTTCCACCTTAGGTAGGTTGAGCAGTGCCTTGGAATTGGGCACCTCCCAGGTGATAGTGCCCTGGGTGTCTTGCTGAGTCACATTGATGGTGAACGTGCCCTCTGGGTTGAGTTCGCCCACGCAGCGGAAGTAGGCCCCCGCCTGGCGGGTCACATCGCTGGGGCAGCGGACTGCATTGAGCGACAAACGTCGGCCCTGGCGCTCAATATCGGCCTTGAGGGTGGCTTCTACAGTACTTGTGTCGAGGCGGTTGCTGCACCCGGAGGCCAAGGCTAAACAGCCCAGGCCACCCAGAGCCAGCCGCCAGCCCATAGACTTTGAAGAACCGGTGGGGTTACGCCTGTCCATCGCACCAATCAATCCTTAGGGTGAATACTTATTTTGCCAGATGGCCCCTTGATTGTGGCAGCAGTGGTGCCCTAACGCATGCTGTCTCGACTACTTCGCTGGTAAATAGATCAGGGGCCAGATCAGGGCCAGATCAGGGCCAGATTCGGGGCCAGATTCCGGAGCGATCCCACTTTCTATCATAATGAGGGTAGGCTTAACACTCGTTTACAACTCTCCGTCACCATGGCACAAAACCTACAGCAATTTTTGACCCTGCTGGAGCAGCGGGGGCAGCTACGCCGCATTTCTGCCACCGTGAGTTCGGATCTGGAAATTGCTGAGATTGCCAACCGCCTGCTCCTCGGCGGCGGCCCGGCTCTGCTGTTTGAGCATGTGCAGGGGGCCACTATGCCCCTAGCCATCAATGTGCTGGGTACCGTAGAGCGGGTGTGCTGGGCCATGGGTATGGAGCACCCCGCCGAGCTGGAAACCCTGGGCGAAAAGCTGGCGTTGCTCTACCAGCCCCGCCCGCCCAAGCAGTTTTCCCAGGCGATCGATTTAGGTAAGGCGCTCTTCGACGTGGTCAAGGCCAAACCCATGCGCGATCTGCTGCCCCCCTGCCAGCAGGTGGTGCTGAAGGACGACGCGGTGGATCTCAACCAGATCCCCCTGCTGCGGGTGTACCCCGGTGACGCCGATCGGGTAATTACCCTGGGGCTGATGATCACCAAGGATCCGGAAACCAAGATCCCCAACGTGGGGGTGTATCGACTCCAGCTGCAGTCAAAGAATACGGCCACGGTGCAGTGGCTGTCGGTGCGGGGCTGTAGCCGCCACCTGCGCAAAGCCGCTGAGATGGGCAAAAACCTCGAGGTGGCGATCGCGATCGGCGTGCATCCCCTGGTGATTCTGGCGGCCGCTACCCCGCTGCCCATTGACCTGTCCGAATGGCTGTTTGCTGGACTGTACGCGGGCAAAGGGCTCCACCTGGCCAAGTGCAAGACCGTGGATCTCGAGGTGCCCGCTGAATCGGAGATCGTCCTGGAAGGCACTATCACCCCCGGCGACACCGCTGTAGATGGCCCCGCTGGCGACCACATTGGCTACTACGGCGGCGTCAATGAAGCCGCGCCCCTGCTGCGGTTCCACTGCCTAACCCACCGCAAAAATCCGATCTACATGACCACCTTCAGCGGTCGGCCCCCCAAGGAAGATGCCATGATGGCGATCGCCCTCAATCGCATCTACAACCCGATCCTGCGGCAGCAGGTGCCTGAAATTCAGGACTTTTTCCTGCCCATGGAGGGGTTGAGCTATAAGGCGGCGGTGCTCTCGATCGAAAAGGCCTACCCAGGCCAAGCTAAGCGGGCCGCCCTGGCCTTTTGGTCGGCGCTGCCCCAGTTCAGCTATACCAAGTTTGTGATTGTGGTGGACAAGGCCATCAACATTCGCGACCCCCGCCAGGTGATGTGGGCGGTCACATCCAAGGTTGACCCCGTGCGAGACGTGTTCATTCTGCCCGATAACCCCTTCGATCGCCTCGACTTTGCCACCGAACGGCCTGGCCTGGGCAGTCGCATGGGCATTGACGCCACCACTAAGGTCTACCCTGAAACCGATCGCCCCTGGAGCGAAGAGCTGATCCCCGACCCGGACACCGCGGCCCTGGTCGATCGCCGCTGGGCCGAGTATGGCCTCAGCGATCTCAATCTGGGGGATGTGGATCCGAATCTGTTTGGCTATGACTTGAGGTAGGGAGTGGGGAGTGGGTCTAGGGCTGGGGCTTTTCGAGGTCGGCGTCGCCCACGGTAAAAGTCACCGACAGTGGGCTGTCGACCCGCTGGGAGGCCTCGCGGAGCTCTAGTCCCACAAGTAGTCCATCGTCGTCGTAGTCAAGGATAAGATTGGGCGAAATCTGGGCGGTCTCACCCACTTCGCTGGTGTTAAAAGCGATTTGCAGGATGTCGCGATCGGGGTCGTAGGTAATCTGCATAGGGGAAACGGCAAAGGCGCCAGGGGCCGACGGGTAGTGTGATAGCCGCCATCATAAAGGGTTTCGGCCCCAATCGTTTATCCCTTCACCACCGGTACAGCCCGGGGGCCTCGGCGGTTCAGCCAGCGCGGCCAGAACAAGACCTGCAGCAGCAGCCCGAGGGATTTCAGCTCGCCAGGGCTGTTCCACCGCTTCCACTGACCAGGGCGGCAAAATAGGGCGGTGACCAGGGCCCGATAGGTGGCCGGGGGCATGGGGCCAAATTGCAATCGAACGTGGGGAAACTCGCCCTCCTCACCAGTAGCGGTGATGATGCCATCCAGGGCGATCGCCTCCTCGGCGATTTCTAGATCCACCGCCAGGCCCGCCACCAGGGGAAACTCTGGGGTAGCCCCCTGGGTGAGTGCCACTTCTACCCCGGCCTCGGACATCTGGGTCGTAATACCCCACCAGGTTTTGGCGGGGAAGGGGGACTGGCCTTCGCCTAGGCCCTTCGGTGAGATCTTCACCACCCGGCGCAGGTCCAGCCACACCTGGGAGTCGGGGCGGGGCACATCCAGCAAAATGAGCAGGGCGATGGCAATCATGGCCAGGTTGTACGCACTCCACAGCCAGCCCAGGGCCAGCCCCTTAGCGTTTAGTACGTAGGCATCGCTGCCCCACCCAGCCATCAGGCACAATCCCATGTTGCGCCACAGGCTAATGGCAGTCAGCCCAAACAGCACCACCAGGGGCCAGCCCAGCCGCCAGTTAAACTGAAACCGCTGGCTGGAGGTGCCCTTGGGGGTGACCTGAAAGCCTTTGGAGAAGGGGTTGATCATGGCCTGGATCACGGTGATCGCGAGGGGAAACACCAGCACCAGCGAGTAGATATCTGACAGCAGAGCCGATCGCGATCGCTCATTCAGCCAGGCAAACACCGTGAGCTGCATCAGGTAGTAGGGCAAAAAGTAGTAGAGCAACTCCCGCGTCGTGGCCTGAATGGGAATTACGTGGAGGAACGAGTAGACCAGGGGCATGAGCAAAAAAACAATCCGGGGAATGCTGCTAAACCAGTGCAGCAGCCCCTCCAGATGGCCGAGCCGCTGCAAGGGGGTCAGCCCGGCAATGGTGAGGGGATTCGACGGGATAAAAAAGGCTTGCAGGGTGCCCCGGGCCCAGCGGAGGCGCTGGGTGGCTTGGGCGGCAATGTCTTCGGCGGCCAGCCCAGCACTGAGCTTTTCGTCGAGATAGATGACGTCGTTGCCCTGGGCGGCCAGACGTACCGACGTAAAGTAGTCTTCGCTCAGGGATTCGGTGACAAACCCGTCAATGGCTTCTAGGGCGCTGCGGCGCACCACAAAGGAGGTACCCGCGCAGACCACGCTACCGACGCCGTCGCGCATGGGCTGAATTTGGCGGTAAAACACCTCTTCTTCGGGGGTGAGCACCCCCTCTAGGCCCAGGTTGCGGGCGATGGGATCGGCATTGTAAAAGCTCTGGGGAGTTTGGATCAGGCCCACCTTCGCCTGCTGAAAAAAGCCTACCGTCCGGCACAAAAAGTTGCGGGTTGGCACAAAGTCGGCGTCAAAGGAGGCGATCAGCTCCCCCTGGGTCTGCTGAATCGCGTGGTTTAAGTTGCCAGCTTTGGCATGGTGGTTATCCGGGCGGGTCATGTACTGGCAGCCCAGGTCGGCGGCCAGGGCTGCAATCTCAGGGCGGCGGGTATCATCCAACAGGTAAATGGCTTTACGTGGGTAGTTCATCGCCTGGCAGCCGATGATGGTGCGACGCAGGATAAACGCCGGTTCGTCATAGGTTGGAATAAACACGTCTACCCAGGGCTGGTAGTGCCCTGCGATGACGGCCTGCTCGAGTTGGTCGGCCTGGGAACGGCGATCGCGCACCCGTAGCAGCAGCAACAGTTGCAGAATACTGGTGAGCAGGCCAAACAGCTCCATGGCCAGCAGCCCCAGGCTGAAGGTGCCCTGGAGGGGCGAAACCAGATTTAAGGTAGACAGACAACGCCACACCAGGTATCGCCCCAGCAGCGCCAGCAAAATACAAATGACAATCCACCGGGACCAGGGTCGGGGTCGGGGGGAGACCTGGGTGATGCCGTAGGCCAGCAGCAGCAGCAGCACCGTGGGGGCGACCAGGTACTGGCCTGCCACCATGGGCACCTCTAGCCACATGGGAGGCTGATTTTGCAGTCTCTGGAGTTCGGCAAAAATTTGAGTAATCTGGGATTCGCCAGCAAACCAAGCGGCGACAATGGCCGCGGCCAATCCGACGGTACCCCCCATGACCAGGGTGGCCCAGCGCACCTGGGGAGGCCGCGTAGCCTTGTCGGTCGGCTTTAAAGCAGGCTTAGATAAAAACGCCATATAGCGGTTCCTGAACGCATGAGGTACACCTCGACTGAGAGAAGCCTTGGAAATCATAGACTTGGGCAATTGACCTGTACCTCCCAAGAAACCGGGTTTCTGTGCCGACGTTCTAGGGTTGACTACCCGACCCAATTATCTTACGTACCAGTCAGCCTGTCGGATGGGGAAACGGGTTGGCTTAGCGATCGCCCCCCCGCTGACCCGGCGCGATCGCCTGGCGCAACTCCTCGTGGCCAAAGCCATAGCCTCCCCCCAACCGCCTCAGCAGCCCCACTGTCACCATGGCATCTAGCCAGGTGCGAGCCGCTAGCGGTATGCCATGGCGACCGCCCAGCAGCAGGCGCACCAGGCTGTGCTGGAAGGCAAAGGACAGCCACAGCACCGCACTGATCAGCCCCGCTGCCCCCAACCGTGCGGTGCCGGGGGACAGCAGTGCCAGGGGCGGCTGACCACTCACCACCGCCGGGAGTACCAGGACCACTGCCATCACGACCGCTAGCACTGCCACCAGCAAAAGGCTATTCCGCAGGGCCAAGCCATTGTCCTGATTGGGCACTAGGCGCGCCTGGGTCGCCCCAGATACTCCCCGACGCAGGAGAGCCCATAGGCCCAGCCCCCATCCGCCTAGAGCACCCACTACCCCCGCTCTACTAAAGGCTACGACCCCCCAGCCAAAGGGGCTCAGCGCCAAGGCGGCCACCGTTCCTAACCCCAGCCCCAGCCCCAGGGCCAGCAGCCCGCAGGTCAGCGCTAGGGTGATCATCCGACCGGGGCGGGCCACGGCCAACCCCCACCGCAGGTAGGGAAAACTCTCGAGGTCAATCTGCGAGGCCATCAACCCCAGGGCCAGCCCCAGGGGCAGGCTACCCCCCAGCGGCCCCATCGCGAAGACCACCCCTAACCCCAGCAGCAGCCGATAGATTCCCTGGTGACTGGGGGGTAGCCAGAGGCGCTGTAGGTCATCCAGATAAAATAGGCGGGGGCGGTGTCCCAGCTGCTCGGCTAGCCAGGTCAATGCCGCCCAGTGCTGAGCAGGGTTCCCGGTAGTCTGGGCCAGGCGCTCATCCAGATAGCGGTGGACCAGTTCGGCTCGACTGCCCAGGGGTGGCTCTGCCGGGTTAGCCATCGCCACCAGCAGGGTGAGGTGTAGCGGCAGCCGCGCCAATTGCTGTAGCACCTTGCTACCTTTGATCACTGGCCACAGGTCGGGGCGGTTTTGGCTCAGCACATAGTCTTTAACCTGCTGGGCCGCCAGGGGCACAATATTGATCCCGCCGTTGAACTGATCAAAGGTCAGCCCCAGGGATTCCATCACCTGGCGGCGGCAGCAGAGCAGGGCGGTTTGGTTGGGGTTGCCGCGCATCAGGGTCTCGAGGACGGCGGCAAACCGGCGCTGCTGGGAGGCCTCCAAGTGGTCAAAGCCATCGACCAGCAGGGTGAGCTCGCCATTGTCAACCCAGTTGCTGGCGGCCCCCTTGGCCACCCGGTACTCTTGCCACAGGGTGGCGATCAACCACTCTCGCATGGTTTCTCCCGCCCAGGCTGAGACATCGAGCAGGACCGGTACGGGGCCACTGCGCTTGAGCAGCAGTTCTCCCACCGTGAGCAGTGTGTGGGTTTTGCCGACCCCGGCCTCGCCCACAATCAGCAGGCGACCATCGATGCCGTCGCGCTGAAACAGATCGGCGACTGTACCTGGCGATCGCAGCACCTGGCTCTCTCGGCGACCAAACTGAAGCCCCCACACCTTGTATTGCATGGGAATGACCTGCCGCGATGCCACCAGGGGCAACCCCGCCCGATGGGCGGCTAGCTGAGCTTTCACCACCCGCGCTAGGGCCTGGAGGTCAGCCGCTGCGGGGGCTTGGCCGGGAAGGAGCGATCGCAGAGTACTGGTAACCATAGGGGCAGGGGAGTAACCCTATTAGCAGGGCCTAGCGAGTATTTAGAATCCAGGAACAGGACCTAGTAGCGTGGCCCTAATAACGCGGCCCTAATAGCGCGGTACAGTGCGATCGACCATCAGGGCGTAGGCATCAATGCCGCCAGTCACATTCTTAAGCTGGGTAAACCCCTGCTGGGCCAGCCAGCCACACATCTGGGCCGAGCGCATGCCGTGGTGGCACAGAACAATGGTTTCGCGATCGGCCTCAAACCGGCCGTGAATCGAGTCTGACCAGGTGGCAAACTCGCTCAAGGGAAGGTTCACAAATCCAGGGAGACAGGCGATTTCTACCTCGCTGGGCTCGCGCACGTCAATCAGCTGTACATCGGCACCAGCCTCAGCCAGGCGCTGGGCCAGGGTCTCCACACTGAGGGGAGCGTAGGGAGCGGCATCAGAAGATCCGGTCATAGGTCTTTGCTTAGGGCGGACATTGGGGTTGACCTACTCACTTTGCCAGGATTAGAGGTTGTTTGAAAAGGATTGTCCCAGGTATAGTTTGTCGCCAAGAGGCAGCAAAACGCTGAATTTTGAGGACATTAGCTTACTCCAAAGGGATACTCTGGGGCGCTCTTTAACGTTTCAAACAACCTCTTGACTAGATTTACGCAACCTTAACCCGTTGCCCCGGAAAGGTAGTGTACGGTGGGCAGCATTTGACGTTGATGGCCCTTCAGAGAATACTCAATGAAAACCATTGGTCTGATTGGCGGCATGAGTTGGGAATCTTCCCTGGAGTACTACCGTATTCTCAACCAGGCGACTCGAGACCGTCTCGGGGGGCTGCACTCAGCCAAAATCATTATGTTCTCGGTGGATTTTGCTGACCTGGTGGTTATGCAGCACGAGGGGGATTGGGCAGGGCTTGCAGACATCTTGGTGGAAGCGGCTCAAAAGCTCCAGATGGCCGGGGCCAGTATGGTGCTGCTGGGTGCCAACACCATGCATCGTTTGGCCGAGGATGTGGAAGCCCGTATTTCTATTCCGCTGCTGCACATTGCCGATGCCACCGCCGACCAGGTCAAAGCCCAGGGGTTGCAGCGAGTCGGGCTACTGGGCACCCAATTCACCATGGAACAAGACTTCTATCGCCAGCGACTGAGCGCCCACGGTCTAGAGGTGCTGGTGCCGGCTCGGCCGGGACGGGAGGCCATGCACCGAATTATTTACGATGAGCTTTGCCAGGGCCGGGTTGAGCCCGCCTCGCGCCAGACCGTGCTCGACCTATGCCAGGAGCTGGTGGACGCTGGGGCTGAGGGTGTGGTGCTGGGTTGTACCGAGCTAGAGCTGCTCGTGGCCCAAGACCACGCCACGGTGCCCCTGTTTGCCACCACCCGCATCCACGCCGAGGCCGCCGTTAAATTGGCCCTGGGGCTGGAGGGAATCTAGAAACCGGGTTTCTGGGGCTATGGAAACAACCCTTGGCAGTGCAAAGCAGAAACCCGGTTTCTGGCGGCGGCGAATGGTTTGATGGATGGGTTTTGGTGCGTTGGCTGGGCGGAGGGTGTTGCGGATTCGCTGAGGATATTGGCCAGCCGAACACACCCTACGGGCGATCGCGGCCTCTTTTCGCCGTAGGGTGCCGTTAGGCGTGCCGAGGTCTTTGGATAGGCCACCAGTTCACCGCCACGCCGTAACGCACCGCTCACCCATCGCGAGCATCTTGGTGTGGAGGTCTAGAAACCGGGTTTCTGCGGGGGAGGCGATGATCCTTGGCGATGCAGAAAAGAAACCCGGTTTCTGGCGGCGGCGAATGGTTTGATGGATGGGTTTCGGTGCGTTGGCTGGGCGGGGGGGGTGTTGCGGATTCGCTGAGGATATTGGCCAGCCGAACACACCCTACGGGCGATCGAGGCCTCTTTTCGCCGTAGGGTGCCGTTAGGCGTGCCGAGGTCTTTGGATCGGCCACCAGTTCACCGCCACGCCGTAACGCACCGCGTACCCATCGCGAGAATCTTGGTGTGGAGGTCTAGAAACCGGGTTTCTGGGGCTGTATTAATGGCCCTTATCGATGCGAAGAAGAAACCCGGTTTCTGGGGGCGGCGAATGGTTTGATGGATGGGTTTTGGTGCGTTGGCAGTGCAGGGGGGTGTTGCGGATTTGCTGAGGATATTGGCCAGCCGAACACACCCTACGGGCGATCGAGGCCAAGCTGGTGCTTGAGTTTATCGGGTACACTAATGGCGTGATCAAGCCCTATCACGTTGTCCCATTTAGTGTGGCTGAGGTTAGCACCACTGAGGTTAACACCGCTGAGGTTGGCATGACGGAGGCTGGCACAATTGAGATCGGCACCGCTGAGGTCGGCCTCGATAAGGGGGGCATCGCTGATGTGGACCCCGCTGAGGTCGGCGTTACTCAAGTTGGCATCGCAGAGCATGGCACCGCGAAGATAAGCACCGCTAAGGTTGACATCACTGAGGTCGGCAAAGGGCAGGTAGGCACCACTGAGGTTAACACCTCGGAGGTTAGTACCGCTGAGGTCAGCACTGCGGAGGTCGGCATCACGGAGGTCGGCACCTGGTTGACTGACAAAACTAGGCGGCAGCATAGCGGTATGTATGTATTTTGAACTCGATTCGGTACGTGCGCAGGTCATGTTGTTTTCGTGACGCCATAGCAGGTTCAGGATCTCGGTT
>Ga0169931_10004905_pt1 | contig 20624 bp, 15 predicted proteins | sample Kivu_15m_20L_FD_129675 | JGI IMG/M metagenome (GOLD analysis project Ga0169931, IMG submission 129675) | Freshwater microbial communities from Lake Kivu, Western Province, Rwanda to study Microbial Dark Matter (Phase II) - Kivu_15m_20L... | ecosystem: Environmental > Aquatic > Freshwater > Lake... | reverse complement strand
GACGTCCTCCACACGGGGAAAGAAACGACTCCCAAACTACACCACACGTCAACCACGTGATCCGCCGGGCGCGTACCGACGACCCGCGCGCCGTCCGGGCTGAGGTCCGCCCCGCTGGCCGCGAAGAAGCCCGTGTGAATGCGCACGGCGTCCGAAGCGGTTTGTGCGTCCCACACCTTCGCGGTCCCGTCCTTGCTGGCCGTAACCACCCGCGTGCCGTCCGGGCTGAACGCCGCGGCGCGCAGCGGCCCGGTGTGACCCTTGAGAGTGAGCAACTCGAACCCGTTCGCGTTCCACACCTTCGCGGTGCCGTCCAAACTGGCGGTGACGACGCGTGCGCCGTCCGGGCCGAATGCCGCGATGAGGTCGTTCGTGTGCCCGCGCAGCACTTGCACCTCGGCCCCGTTGAAGACGTTCCAGACGCGCGCCGTGTCGTCCGGGCCGGTCGTCACAATCGTCTGCCCGTCCGGCCGCAGCGCCGCGCCGGCGAGGCCTTCCGTGTGCCCGTTGCGGGGGCGGGTCGCGCGGTCGTGCTGCTTGAGCCGCAGCACCTCGGCCCCGGTTCGCAGGTCCCACAGTTTGCCACACTGCGCGTGCGTGAGCAGCCGCCCGTTCGGTGCAAAGGCCACGGTGAGAACGCCGCTGTCTTCGCGGATCGTGTGGAGTTCCTTGCCGGTTTGGGCGTCCCACACCTTTACGGTGCGGTCGAAACTGCCGGTCGCGATGCGGCCCCCGTCCGGGCTGAAGGCGACCGCCGACACCAACCCGACGTGTGCGCCGGTGGAAAGGAGTTCCTTTCCGGCTCGGGCGTCCCAGACGCGCGCCACCCGGTCGCCCCCGGTGACGAACCGTTCGCCGTTCGGGTTCCACGCTACGGAGGTTACCCTCCCCGGGTGGGCGACGGAGAGCACCTCGCGCCCGGTCTTCGCGTCCCAAACGCGCAGGGTCTTGTCGTCCCCGGCCGTAACGATCCGCGTACCGTCCGGGCTGTACGCGGCCGCGAGAACCGCCCCGGTGTGCCCGCGAAGCGTGAGCAGCGCGGGGTCGCACAGCCGCCGTACGTGGTGCCACTCCCACCCGCGCAGCGCCGGGTTCGCGGCGTCGAGAAGCACCAGAGCTGATGCTACGTTGCCGTCGCGCCACTCTTGGTAGGCGAGTTGGACGGTCCGCCCGTACTCGATCCGGGCGGTTCGGTCTTGGAGCGCGGCGAGGGTGTCGCGGGCGCGTACCGCTTCGCCGCGGGCGGCCTCCGCGCGCCCTTTCTCCCGAACCGCTTCGCCGCGGGCCTCGTCCGCGCGCCCCTTTTCTTGCACCGCCTCGGCTCGAAGCCCTTGCTCCGTCTGGTACTTGAGCCACAGCACCAGTGCAACACCCGCCAGTAGCGCGGCCGCAGCGGTAACGGTAGCCGCAGTTGCGGCTGCCGGGTTCTTCCGTACCCAGCGGGCCGTGCGCTCCGCAAGTCTCAGGCGGCGCGCGGAGATCGGCTCGCCCTCTTGCCAGCGGCGCAGGTCGTCGGCCAGTTCTTGGCAGCCCGCGTAGCGGTCTTCGGGGCGCTTGCTCAGTGCCTTCAAGCAGATCGTTTCCAAGTCCTTCGGTACGTCGGCGCGGAGTTCGCGCGGTGCGTCCGGTTCGGTGTGAATCACGTTGTGAAGCACGGTCGCGATCGGGCCTTTGAACGGCACTTCGCCCGTGAGCAGTTCGTACAGCACGACGCCTACCGCGTACTGGTCCGCAGCCGGCGTCACCGCGGCGCTTTGCCCCTTCGCTTGCTCCGGGGCCATGTACGCCGGGGTGCCCATCACGGTGCCGTCGCGCGTCAGTCGCGCTTCGTCGTCTTGGCGCGCCGCCAATCCGAAGTCCATGAGGTGCAACCGACCGTGCCCGTCGATCATCACGTTGTGCGGCTTCACGTCGCGGTGAACGATGCCCTCGTCGTGCGCGTACGCGAGTGCTTCGGCCAACTCGCGCGCGAGCCGGGCGGCGCGGGCGAAGTCGGTGCCGCGCTCCGGGATGTCGTCCGAAAGCGGCTTCCCGTCGACGAATGCGGAGGCGATGTAGTACTGGTCGCCGTCCGTGCCCGCATCAAACACGGGGACGATGTGCGGGCGCCGCAACCGCGCCGCCGCCTTCGCTTCGCGCAGGAACCGCTCGATTCGCGTCGCGTCGGTCAGGACGCCCGGGTTGGGCACTTTGAGGGCCACCTCGCGCTCGAGTTGCGGGTCGTAGGCGCGGTACACGGTACCGAACGCGCCCGCCCCCAGCCGCGCGCGGATCACGAAACCGCCCACCGTACTCGGCGCAGCAGTGGGAAGCGACGACCGCGCCGGGGCCGGTGCGGTCGCGTTCGGGTCGGTCGCGATCACGAACGTTCCGCCGCAGGCCTTGCACTTCACCGTTTTGCCGGCCATAGACTCGGCAACGGTGTACCACTTCCCGCACTCCGGGTTCGCGCAGCGACTCTCGATCGGCATGGGCGGGTCCTCGGTTCGTCAGAAACCACCGTACCAGACCGCTCCGCAAACGTCAAAAGGCCGGAACTGCGGGTGCGCACTGCGCCCGCGTCGGTGGCAGAGAATCCCACTGTACCGTCAGAAAAGTGGCCGCGCGGGTCGTACTCTGGCGAGAACCCCGGAGTTCGCCGGGAGGCACCGGTGCGCGAGCGCTCTGTGCCGTACCACCGCAACAGCACGGGCGCGCAACTCCGGCGCAGCATCGGGGCGCTCGATCTGCTAGAACCGAGGGCGGAGGACGCGACCCGCAAACCGGCCCTCACATATTCCACCGACGGGACCGCATGACGTACGAACCGAAACCCCTCGACACGTCTGCCGTGGTGCTCCCGCCGGACGTGCTGACGCTCACCGAGCGCCTCGCCGAGAACACCCACGAAGTGTGGGCGCGGGCGCGCATGGAGCAGGGATGGACGTTCGGCCCGGTGCGCGACGACGCCAAGAAAATGCACCCGTGTTTGATCCCCTATTCGCAACTGCCCGAAGAAGAGAAGGTTCACGACCGCAACACCGCGCTGGAGACGCTGAAGGCGGTGCTGGCACTCGGGTACGTCGTGAGCAAACCCGCGTAACGTGCGTTAGCGCCCCATAACCTCTGCGGCGCGGGCCGATTCGCCGATGTGATCGAGGACGCGCCGCGCCTGATCCACCGCGATCGCGATGTTCCCCTGCTGCGCCGCGAACCGCGCGAAGGCGTCGCGGTACAGTTCCGCGGCTGCGGTCCAGTTGCGCAGCAGCAGTTCCGCCTCGGCCCACGTCACTTGGTCCCAGTAGGTGAGCGGGCGCGGCCCGTGGCCGGCGGCGCGCAGGCGCTCTTCCACCGCCGCGAGCCCGTCGCGGATCGGCTCCGCGAGCGCGCGCACGTCCTCGCCCAGCAGCAACCCGAGCGTCGCGGCGTTGATGCCCAGATACTCGTTGGCGCGCCGCGACTGCTCCCACCCGGCCCGGTAGGTGCGCTGCGACTGCCACAGCCAGTCCCGCGCCGACAGCGGGTCCAAATCGGACAGCCGCTTGTAGACGCCCCCGAGGATGCCGAACGTTTCTTCGTCGGTGGCGAGCGCGCCGCCCTGCGGGAGCAGCGGTTCGAGTTCGGCCCGCGCGCGGTGCAGGTGCTCGGCGCTCTTCTCGTCCCCGCCGCGGCGGCTCCAGTACAGGCCCATCAGTTGGCGCAACCGGCGGTCGCGCGGGAACCGCTTCAGTCCGGCCTCCAACACCGTGCGCGCCTGTTCGAGTTGCTTGCGGCCGATCAGCGCTTCGCCGGCGGCCGCCGCGATGAGCGGGGTGAGCAGTGCGCCGCCGTCGGCGCGCCCGCTGGTGAGCCGCGCGAGCACCTCGTCGCCGGTGGCCGCGGCGTCTTCCACCAGTCGCGCGAGGCCGCGGGGCAATAGCCCGTCGGTGGGGCGGTTGGGCCGGTTCAGTGCGGGCAGTTGCGGGCCGTACGCGGACTCGCAGAACACCCACTGGAGCCACCGCAGCAGCACCGCGAACGCCACGTCCACTTCGGCCGCCGTGACCGGTTGCACCGCGTGCCGCGCGTCGTTGCCGAGCGAGCGCAAGAGGTGCAGCAGGCTCTTGAGCGGCCGCGGCAGGTGGTGGTACTTTTCCAAATCGGTGATGAGGGCCGCGAGCGACGGCGGGCCGGTGCGCGCCGTCGGCCCGACCGTGCGCCGGGCCATCGCTTCGACGATGCGGTTGCAGTACAGCACGGCCGATTCGGCGGCCCCGGCCGCGCGGACGCGGTCGAGGCGCGCGAGGTCCGAGGCGAGCGCGAACCCGGTGTCGTCGATCCAGTAATCGACGACGGCCGGTTGGAGCGCGTCCACGATGGGGCTTCCGCCGCGCGGGGGCGGAGCGAACGCGCACGGCTGCGGCGCATCGAAACTGAGACGCGCGAAGCCCGTGGTGTTCTCGAACGTGCCGACGAGCCGCACGAACCCGGCGGGCGCTTGGCGCACGAACGCGAGCGGGCCGCCGTAGGGGTCCGGGTCGGTACCGGCTTCTTGCGCGCTCTTGCGCGCGAGGCACACGAGCAGCGCGCGGAATTCGCGCTGCGCGTTCGGGTCGGCGATGTCGGCCGTGCCCGCGCTCCACGTGCCGGGTGCGGCGGCGACGCGCGCGAGCAGGTCTTCGGCGCGCTCGTCGCGCGCCCGCTCCGGCACGAGCAAATCGGCGAGTTGAGCGGCGCTCAAGGCTGTTCCTCCGGAGTGCGGCCGGGTTCCATTATGCGCGTTTGCGTCCCGTGTTCTGCTGGAATGCGAAGAAGATGCTCAAGATTTGAGCGTGCGGACGGCCAAATACTGCGTGCCGGTTCGCGAGCGGGCGCTCGAACCAGACGCAGCATCGGTGCTTGGTCGCAGTGCGTCATTGCGCGTTGCACCGACGGTTCCAGTGCCGCCCAACGTTCGCCCGTGGGTGCGGACCGCGTTCCGAACGGAAATCGCTCAACCACTGTAAACGCAAACAGCAATCAACGTCAGCACCGCTTCGCCGGGAGAGCGGTAGCGTGTACCCCGTTCCTGTGCACTGGTGGTTGGCTGCAACAGTCGGGGGGAGCCAACAGGTTTGAAGGGCCTTCACTCGGGACGCGCAAACTACCGAAAGCTCCCCACGCTGCCTCATTTGAGGACGCACGCGGGCGTACTCGTGCGAATTGCGAGTTCGATTTCGGCGGCTCGTGCCGCGAATCGCGCGTCTAGCTCCGCGGCGCGGCGCAGGTGTTCGAGCGCGCGCACCGGCCGTCCGCCGTCGTGGTAGTGTCGCCCGAGGAGGAAGTGAAAGTGCGCGGCGTCCCTTGGGAGTGCGTCTAGCGCGCGCAGCAGCGCCGCTTCCGCGTCGGCCGGGCGGTTGTCGGCGCGCGCGACGAACGCCAGCCCTTCGAACGCGAGGCGTGCCGTTTCGCGCGCCTCGGGAAACTGTGTCGCGTCCGGCACCGCACGCGCCAGCACCGCTTCGTAACCCGCGGCGCTCGCGACGTAGTGTCCGTGGTCGCGGTCCACACTCGCCAGCAGCATCTGTGCGTTCGGGCTGCCCGGTGCGAGCGGTGCGAGCAGGTCCGCGGCCTCGTCGAGTCGGTCCAGTTGGATCAGGACTTCGGCCCGCGCGAACCGGGCGCGGGGCGGTGCGGTCGGCGGCAGCGGAAACTTCGCGGCGCTTTCGAGTCGGTCGAGCTCGCGGCGCAGCGCGCGGCGGATTTCGCCCGGCGGCTTCTCGGCGACGGCCCGCGCGCTCCCCAATTCGCACAGCCCGGCGAGCGCGCGATCGGCCTTCGCCAACCGCCCGGTCGCCCACCACTCGTTCGCGCTCGCGGTGCGCGCCGCCGTTGCCGCGCTCGCGTACAGTGCCGGCGGCACGAGCGCAAGCCCGGTCGCCACCGCGAACGCGACGCCCGGGCGCGTGGTGATGCCCCGCTCGTCACCGGCCCATGCGCACCACGGCACAACCAGCGCGAGAGCGAACAGCGCGCGCAGGACGAGTAGCGGAATTTCGCCGAAGGTGCCCCCAGAGAGCGCGTCCGCGAAGCCCGGCGACACCAGCGCCACCCCGCCGACCACCGCCGCGCCACACACGAGCCACGCGCCGCGCGGAATTTCGTTCGCGTGCGCCGCCGCGCGTAGTGGGCGAGCGGCCAACAAACCTAACGGAAGCGCCGCGACCAAGTGCGCGACCAGCACCCGCGGCCACGCGAACGGCGCGGCGGTGAGGGCCGCGGCGCGGCGCTCGTCGTCCGGCACCAGTGCGTGCAGCAGTGCCGCCGGCACCGCGACCGCGAGCAGCAGGCCGAGTACGTATCGCAGTTCCCCGCGCGTCACGGGTGCACCCCCAGCGCCGCGGCCGTCTCCGGCTTCCGCAGTTTCCAAATCATGCCGTCGTACGCGTAGTGGACGAACGCGGCCCACAGGTTCAACCCCTGCCACAGCACCAACAGCCCGCTTTCTGGCGTCGAGGCCCATGCGCCGAACGAACCGAGCACGAGCACGTAGGCGCCGAGGAACAGTACCCAGTTGCGGGCCAATGCGCGGAACGCGCTCGCGCTACCGACCGTTTCGCGCCGGTGCGCGTAGTGCGTCACCACCGCGAGGTACTCGACCGCGTGGAACAGCGACCCGGCCGCCGCGAACGCCACAACGCCGCGCGCCCACCCGAACGACAGCGACAGAATGAAGCCACTGTAGAGCGCGCACACGCTCACGAGGTGTGCGAGTTTCCCGACGCGCGCCGCGCTCAGACCGGGGAGGTTCGTGAGCAAGAGCGCCGCGGGGATTGCGAGAACTGCGAGGTCGAGCGCGCGGAGCGCCGCGAGTTGGCGTTCATCGGCTTCGAGCGCGCCGGTGAGCCAGCCGGCGGCGCGGAGCGCGCCGTAGGTGACGAACGCGCGCAGCCCCCACCGTTCGAGCCACGGGACGCCGCCACCGACGTTGCGCGTGTAGATGCGCAACACGCCGGCGTGCTGCGCCGCGAAGTGCCACGCGTTCCACACGTAATCGACGAGCGCGAGACAGAGGAACGCCCCGGTGCCGAGGTACGCGCCGGTCACGGCGAGCGCCGCGAGTACCGCGATGCCGACGAGCCACGGCCCGCGGGTGCCGCGCCGGTCCGGGTCCGTCGCCACGAGTAGCAGCGTGACCCACCGGTGCGGCAGCGTGACGAAGTAGATTTGCCAGAAGTCGATGGCGGTGTCGGCGGGCGACGAGACCGCGGGCAGCAGCAGGAGCGGCCACGCGACGTTGGCGAGGAACAGCAGATCGAACGCGGGCGAAACGATCCACCCGCGTGACGGGTTGGTAGGTTCGGTCACGGCAGCGGCGCGGCCTTGATCTTCCACTTGTCGCCTTCCTTGACAAAACTCCACTCCTGCTCGCCCTTCGTGGCGCCCTTGGCGTCGAGGCGCACTTTGCACGTCGCGTCTGAGCCGGTCACGGCCGGTTTGCCGACGATGTAGTAGTCGTAGGAATTGAATTTCTTCGCGTCGGGCGCGGCCCCCTTCACGAAAATCCCCGCGACCTTCTTCGCGTTGCCCTTCGCATCGTTCATGTCTTCGACCAGCGTAGCGACCGCGCTTGCGTCCGCGCCACCGAGGTCGAGGCCGGTTTTGTTGTCGGTCGTGGATGAGCCGCCGCACCCGCACGCGAGCGAGAGGAGGGCGGCAGAGAGGGTGAATCGTGTGAGCATCGGCGCTGTGAGTGTTGGGTGAACGGAACGGCCCGCGCTTCGTGCGCGGGCCGGGAACGAACACGTCAGTCGTTGGACACGACCTCGCCGCCGGCCGCGGTGTTCAGCGCCGACCAGCTCGCGCGGTTGATGCTGTCGCGGAAGAAGCGTACGCTGCCGTCGGCCATCGCCGCGTTCACGCCGCCGCTGTGCCGGCTGCGGGCGGCCACTTGCCACTGGCCGCCGCTGGTCGGGTCGATGTTGCGATCTTGGGTGCAGAACCGGCCGTTCGCGTCGTTCGCCGCGGGCAGCGCGACATCGCCGCTCGCCGGGCAACCCATCATCACGTCGGTGCCGCGGGAGTTCGGCGGGAACGCCCCAGTGAACGAGTTGCCGCCCATCATCGGGGTGAGGAACGCGCCGCGCACGTCGCTGTTCATGCCGGACGGGTGACTGGACGAAGTGCGGGTGTCCGGCGCGTGGTTCGCGAGAACTTCGCTCATCATCACGGTGTTGCTCGTTCCGTCGATGATCGCCACGATCTTCGTACCCTTACCGCTCCCGAAGCGCTCACCGTAAGGGAACTTCACGATGCTCGTGACCGGGCCGAACACGCCCGCGAGTCGCGACCCCGGCCGGGTGTCGCGCGAGAAACCGCCGCCGAAGCTGCCGACGTAGTTCCCCTTACGCAGGTTCTCCACGCTGTAGTTGCTGAACAGCACTTCGGTCTGCTCCGCGCTCGGGCACGTCATGAACTTGAGCGCGAACGTCTGGGTGTCGATGTCCGGGCGCCGCCACGGCAGGCCGTCGAGGTTGTCCCACGGGCACGCTTGGTTGATGTCGTCCGCTTGGATCCCTTGCTGGATGCGGGCGTCGAGCGTGTTCTGCTCCATGTACGAGTTCACGTGCATCGGCCACGACGGGCCGAACACTTCGCCGCTGATACCGAGACCACCGCCCTGCGACCCGGTGATGATCCACGACGGGTAGGGCACACCGGTGCCGGTACGGGTGCGCGGCGTGCCGTCCACGTTTTGCTGGTTGATGGGGAGGTTAAACGATTCCGAGTAGGTCGTGTAGCCGGGCGGGAAACTGCCGGTTGCGCTCTCGAGGTTGTGGCACGCCAGCGCCAGTTGCTTCAGGTTGTTGCTGCACTTCATGCGAGCGGCAGCTTCGCGCACCTTTTGAACCGCCGGCAGCAGCAACCCGATCAGAATGGCGATGATCGCGATGACGACGAGCAATTCGATCAGCGTGAACGCCGACCGCATACCGATCCTGCGATTCATGTGCGACTCCACACAAAGGAACGAAAACCGAAAATGAACCATGCGTAGAGTAATCGCAGTTCGTTAAGCCCCCGCGACGCGCAAATGAAAAATCGCAGACGATTATTGGTGCCCAATGTGAAGAAGTGTCCGGTCACTTCTTCACATTGGGCGCAGCACCTACGCACCACAAGTGTTCCGCCGACCGGAAGAACAACTGCCCGTCGCTCACCGCGGGCGTCGTGTGACACCCTTCCGCGAGCGAGTTTTTCGCCACCTCCTCGAACTCGTCGCCCCACTTCAGCAGGTAGGTGGTGCCGTCTTCCGCGGTCGCGTAGATGAGGCCGTTCACGAGGAGCGGTGAAGCGTGGAACAACCGGCCGTTCAGCCGCTCGCTCCACAGCTTCTTCCCGGTGCGGGCGTCGAGCATCGTGGCGATGCCCGCGTCCGACAGGACGAACAGCCGGCCGTCGTGTGCGAGCGGCGACGGCACGTAGGTCGCGGTCTTCGTGTCGCTCCACTTGACGTGCGTTTCGGTGACGTTCCCGGTGCCGGTCGGGTCGATCGCGAGGAGCGTGTTCTTCGGGCTGGTGCCGGTGGCGTATACGAGGCCGCCGTGGTGCGCGACCGTGGCGACGAACTTGTCCGTCACGCTGTCCACCTTCCACAGCAGCTTGCCGGTCGGCGGTTCGTAGGCGCAGACGCTCTTGCTCCCCGCGAGCACGAGTTGGTCCTTTCCCTTCACGCTCAGCACGCGGGGCACGCTGAACGACCGCACGCGGTTGGGGCGCTCCACCTTCCACTTGAGTTCGCCGGTGGTCGGATCGAGCGCGGCGAGGAACGCTTCGCCGTCCGAATCGCCGTTCACGAAGAGCAGGCCGTTGTGGAGCGCCGGCGTGCCGCAGAACCCGTGGTGCGAGAGGAACGGGCCGGGGTGCTTTAGCCACACGCGCTTGCCCGCGGCGTCGTAGCACGCGACCGCGACCTTATCCACATCGAGAAACGTACACCACACGTGCTTCCCGTCGGTGACCGGCGACGCGCTCGCGGGCGTGTTGTTCTTGTGCATCTTCTCCGGCGCGGCCGTGAGCACGGTTTGCTTCCACAACTGCTTGCCGGTGGCGCGGTCGTAGCAGAGGAGCAACCGGTCGTTGGAGGCCGGGTCGAAGGATGTGAGGAACACGCGGCCCGCGGCGACCACCGGCGACGAGTGCCCGATGCCCGGCACGTCGGCCTTCCAAACCACGTTTTCCGTCGCGCTCCACTTGGTGGGCGCGGCGCGGTCGGTCACGATACCGTCGGAGTTCGCCCCGCGGAACGCGGGCCAATCTGCGGCGCGGGCCGTGAGCGCGAGGGCGAGCGCGAGCAGCGCCGCGGCGAGCGTGCGGGGCATGGGTGCCTTTTTGTGGCACAGGCTTTCCAGCCTGTACGGGCCAGAAATGGCACAGGCTGGAAAGCCTGTGCCACAATGATAAAGGGCTACTTCTGCGCGGCCTTTGCTTCGGCCGCGAGCACTTCGGCCTTCAGCACGAGCGCCGCTTCGCAGAGTTGCAAGTACGCCTTCGCCAGTGCCGCGTTCTTCGGGTCGCGGGCCGCTTCGTCTTTCAGGCGCTCCGCGGCGTCCTCAATGGCCTTCAGCGTCGCGCGCTTGCGGGCCAAATCGGCCTTGAGCACTTCGATCGCGGTGCCGACGGTCGGCGCGGCGGGCTTCACGGCCGCCACCGGCAGTTCCGGCACCGGCACCGGGATCGCGGCGACCGCGGCGGGCTTCGCGCTCACCGGCAGCGCGAGCGCCGAAGCCGCGCCGCCGCTCACCGGCCACACGCGAACGGCCCCGGACCAATCGCCCGCGAAGGCGGTTTTCGCGTCGGCGCTCAGCGCGACCTTCAGCACCGCGTCGGCCGCGGGGCCGAGGTCCGCGAGCTTCTTCCCCTTTTCGTCCCACGTGCGCACGTGCCCGTCGCGGCCGGCGGTGGCGAGCGCGCCGCTGTGCCAATGAACGTCCAACGTGCCCTCGGCGTGTGCGGTCCACTTCGCGGCTTCGGCCCCGGTGTGTAGGTTCCACACGCGCACGGTGCCGTCGTCGCTGGCGCTGGCGAGCGCGTCGCCATCGGTGCGGAACGCGAGGCCGGTCACGCCCTTCGTGTGCCCGCGGAGCGCCGCGAACTCCTTACCCGATTTCGACTCCCACAGGTACAGCCCGCCGAACCGGTCGCCGGCCGCGACAAGCAATCCGTCCGGGCTGAACGCCGTCGACTGCACCCAATCGGTCGGCTTGCGGAACGTGTGGACCACCTTCGCGTCGGCCACCGTCGCCACCTTAACCACGCGAGACGGCCCGCCGAACACAACGCGCGATTTGTCGGGCGAGAGGTCCGCGGCGAGCACCGAGTCGGTGGTGTCGGCCACGGCAAACGTGCGCTTCCACGAACCCACCGTGAAGCCCACGACCGCCCCGCTCTGCCCGCCGATTCCGCCCGCGGCGAGCAGCACGGTGCCGTCGCGCGAGAACCGCAGCGCGTGAACTTCGCCTTCGGGGAACGGCACGCCACCGAGCAGTTTCCCGCTCTCGAACACGAGTACCTGCTTGTTCCCCGCGACCGCGACCAGCGGCGCGACCGGGCTGGCCGCGAGCGCCTTGACCGGCGTGGCCCGCGGCAGCGGGGCCGCCGCGCCGAGGCCGTCCGGCACCTTCACCGCGGGTGTTTGCGTGACGGTCGCAGTCGCGCCGCCGGCTTTTTCGATCAGCCCGTGTTCGATCCACTTGCGGAGCGTGTCGATTTCGGTCTGCGGAATCTTGGGCGAATTCGGCGGCATCTTCGGGTCTTCGAGGTGCGCCGTGAGCGTGTACAGCAAGCTCTCGGCCGGCTTGCCGGCGACGACGGATTTGCCCGAAACGCCGCCCTGCATGATGCCGCCGAACGTACTCGTTTCGAGCTCGCCCCGGGGCCGCTCTCCCGCGTGGCACTTGTTGCACCGCTTGGCGAGAATCGGTTTCACCTGCTCGTAAGTGACTTTCGCTTCGGCGGGGCCTTTGGGATCGTCGGCGCGCGCGACCGTGCCCGCGAGAAGGAGAACGGCGAGTACAGCGAAGCGCGCGAGCATGGGGTTCCTCGTCGGGTGGCTGTCGGGTTGTGACTTCTGGCACAGGCTTTCCAACCCGGGCCATAAGAACAGGCGGCTCAGCGGTTGAACACGAACTCGTTGGTGTTCAACAGTGCCCAGAACAGGTCTTCCAGCGCCGCCTTCTTGTCTTCAGCGTCGCCGAGGCGCTTGGCGATCTTCGCGGCTTCGTTCGGGGTGGGCGCGCGGCCCAAGCAGCGGACGTACAGTTCCTCCGCGACCGCGGTCGGTTCCTTCTTCGCCGCGAGCAGTTTCTCCACCACTTTGCCCTCGGTCACTTTGCCGTTGGTGGTCTCCCCGTTCAGCAGGTGCAGCGCTTGCGAGAGGGTGGGGTTGGTCTTCACCTCGCAACTGCACGCGGTGGTGCGCGGCGAGCGGCCGAACGTGGTGAGGAAGTAGTTCGGGGTGCGGCCGTCCGGTACCTGTACCGCGCGCCCGCCGAGCGGCAGACCCGGCAACCGGTTCGTCGTTTCGGTCACCTGCGTGATGCAGTCGAGGAGCACTTCGGCGCGCAACCGGCGCACGCTCTGGCGCGCGAAGTTGCGCTCGTCGAAGTCGTTACTCGGGGTGCGCTTCGTCGAAAGCTGATAGGCGCGGCTGAGGCACACGTCGCGCGCGAGCTTCGCCACGTCGTACTTGTACTCGGCGGCCTTCGCGCCCAGTGCCGCCAGCAGTTCCGCGTTGCTCGCCGGATTGCTCACGCGCACGTCGTCCACCGGCTCAACAATTCCTTTGCCGAAGAAGTGCGCCCAGACGACGTTCCCGACGTTCTTGCCGAACGCGGGGTTCTTCGTGGTGAGCCACTCCGCGAGCGTAGCGCGGTAGTCGGTGCCGGCTTTCACCGCGGCGTACTCGCCGCCGAGGTACTTCGGCAGAATCACGCGGTTGCCGACCGGGTGCCGCGTCTCGCCGGTGCCCGAATTGAACACGGTCAGCTCGCGCGGGTCTTGGGCGTTCTTGTAGCCGATCTGCCCGAAGAACGCGGCGAACCCGTAGTAGTCGTCCATCGTCCAGCGGTCGAACGGGTGGTTGTGGCACTGCGCGCAGCCGATCCGCGTGCCGAGGAACACCTGCGCCACGTTCTCCGCGAGCAACTGCGGCGCGGTTTCCGTTTGGAAGTAGTTGACCGCCGGGTTCTCGAACGTCCCGCCCACCGCGGGTAGCAGTTCCTTCACGATCTGATCGATACTCGCCCCGCCGCGCACTTTCTCGCGGAGCCACTTGTCGTAAAGCTGAAGCCCCTTCGAGCTGATGCCGTTAATGGTGCGAATCTGGAGCAACTCGGCCCACTTCATCACCCAAATGTCGCGGAACTCTTCGCGAGCGATGAGCTTGTCTACCAACTTCTCGCGCTTCTTCGCGTCCGCGTCCGCGAGGAACGCGGCGCGCTCCGCGGGCGTCGGCAGCAACCCGATGAGATCGACGTACGCGCGGCGCACGAACGTTTCGTCCGAACACACTTCGGACGGTACGACGTGCAGCTTGTTGAGCTTCGCGTGAACGTGCTCGTCGATGTAGTTGAACGCGGGCGTCTTCGGGTCGGTGAACGGCGTGCCGGGGCGCACGATGACCGCGGTGCCCTCGGTGAACTCGTCGTAGCGAGCAAGAATGAACGCTTCGCCGGGCCCGGTCGCGGTGACGACGCCCGCTTCGGACACGCTCGCCGCGGCGTCGTTGTTACCGACGAACACCGCGAACCGCGTCACGTCGCGGTCGGTGCCGTCGCTGAACTTGGCCCGCACGACGATGCGCTGCGCGCCGCCCTTCTGCGCGAACACGGCTTCCTTCGGGAACACCTCAATGCCCACCGGCTTGGCGGTGCCCTTCGGGTCGCGCGGCGCACCGGCTTCGAGCCAGCGCACGACGAGCGCGTGGTTCTCGGTGCCCGGTTCGATGCGCTTGCCGCCGGTGTGCGGCACCTTCCCGGTGGCCTTGTTCACGAGTACGCAATCGTCCGGCGTGGCGAGGTTGACGCGCCGCCCGCCGAGTTCGCGCGTGATGCGGAAGTAGTCGCCTTCGGGGTCGTAGCCGAACAGCGACAGGCGGAACCCGTCTTTGCCGGACGCGGAGCCGTGGCACTTCCCGGTGTTGCAGCCCACCTTCGTGAACACGGGCAGCACGTCGGTCCGGAACCGCAGTTCGGCCGCGTCCTTCGCGCGCGCCACATTCACTTGCACCTTCGCGCTCAGCGCGCACGCGGTCACGGTTAGCGTCGCGGTGCCGTCCGCGACCGGCGCGAGGAACCCGTTTTCGATTGTCGCGACGGGTTTGTCGAGCGCGAATTTCGCCTCACCGGTCACGTCTCGCGTGCTACCATCGGCAAAGTGCGCCTGAACGACCAACCCCTGCCGGTCGCGTGCACCGCTGAGTTCGACGCTCTCCGGCGCGACGGTGACGCGCACTGGTTCCGCGGCGCGCGCGGCGTGCGCGGTGAACAGGGCAACGGCGATCAGTGCGAACCGCATATCGGAACCTCGTCGGTGCTGTTCTGTCGAACCGCCGGCGTGAGCCGGCGGGTACTGATGAACCCGCCGGCTCACGCCGGCGGTTCGCCCAATCACTTTTTCTTCTCTTGCTGCCGGAGCGCCTCGAGCGGGCTGAGCGGTCTGCCGGTCGCGTCGGTCTTCACCGCGCCCGGGGCGTCCACCTTCAGCGCCGCGCCGCGGCCCACGCGGTACACGACCTTCCGCCCGCCCGCGGCACCGGCGAGTTCCAGAATCAGCGCGTCGTGAGTGCCCACGGGCGAAGTCGGATCGACGCTCACCTCGAAGACCGCTTCTTTCGCGCCGGCTTTCAGTTCGAGCGGTTGAGCGGTCGCGCGCGGCGGCAAGCCGTCGAGTTTAGCGGCGAAGTTCGACGTGAGCGGCGCGGCGAACTTGCACACCACTTTCACCTTCTGGCCCTGTTCGGCCGCGACTGGGGCGAACGTGCCGCTCACCGGCGGCGCGGCCGTGCGCACCGGGACGAGTTCCGACGACACCGCGGTGAAGCCTTCGATTGCTTTGCGCGGCCGACGGCCCATCGGCGGCCCGCCGGTGCCGAGACCGTTCATGCCCACCAAGTTCGGGTCGCGGGCGTCGCGCCCGGCGCGCGCGATCCCGGCTTCGACCAACAACTTCCAGTCGCCGAGGTCCGCGTCTTTGCTCGCCACCAGTGTGACCACGGCTTCGGTCTTGTCCGCGGGAATCACCACTTGAGTCGGCGCTTCGACGCCCGGCGGCAGCGCGGGGAACGTGATTTCGACCGCTTCCTCGAAGCCCTTCGCGCGCGCGATTTTCACCAGCACGTCAATGGTGCCATCGGCGGCAACCGGCGCGGCCGGCGGAACCACGGTCACGCTCAGTGGCGACGCATCGACCACCACCACCGCGAGTTTGTCCAGCGCGACCGCGTGCAGCGCCGAATCGCCGGGGCCGCGCACCAGCACCACGCCCTGATCGAAGTTACCGATCACGGTGCGGTCGCCGGCGCGCCCGGTGCCGGTGATCGGTACCAACTTGCCGCCCAGCGGCGCGTTCGCGTCGGCCTCGAACACCACCGGCACGAAGTACTCGCCTTCGGGCACGCTCCCGAGCTGCGCTTTCACGCCACCGGGCAGTTCGCCGGCGGCAAGTTCCACCGGGCCGGCGAAGCCGTCGCGCCGCACCGCAACGAACGCCCGCACGCGCCCGCCGCGCGGCACCGTCACAACGTGCTTGTCTTGCGTCTTGCGGAGCGGCTCCGCGAGGAACACCGACAGGCCCGGTTCCGGCTTCGTGAGTTCGACGCGGTACGCGAACAGTGGCCCGCCCTGCTTGCGCTTGTCGGTCACGCGCACCACGTACTCGCCGTCCGCGGGGATGTTGACCTCGACGCGGCTGTCGTGCGTCTCGTCGTCGTCGTTCTGCGCGACCAGTGTGCCGCGCGCGTCGAACACGGCGACCACCGTATCGGTGGACGTGCCGAGCCGGTACGCCCACGTCTGCACGTCGATCACGTCGCCCTTCTTCGCGCGGAACCGGAAGTGGTCCGTATCGCCGGGCTTCTCGATCACCCCGTTGAACGCGACCGGCCACGCGACCGCGGCGTTCGCCTTCGCGGGGTCGTCGTTCGGTTCGGCTTCGTTCACGTTCGGGAACGGTGAGACGCGGAACGGGTGCGCGGTGGGCGCGGTACCGTACTCGTCGGAGGGGAAGAACTCGAACGCGCCGGTCGCTGGGAGTTTGAGTGCGGCCACGCCACCGCCGGCGAACGTCACGCGCGTCTCGGTGCCGGCTTGTCCGCCGAGGGGGAACGCCGCCGCGGGCCGCGGGAACGTGCCGACGTGCAGCAAGTAGCGGTTGTTGTCGCCACCACCGAAGTTCGTTTCGCGCACGAGCACCGTGTACGTGCCGTCGGCCGGCGCGACGATGCTGGCGAACGGGTCTTGGCGGAACAGCGGCGTGTCATCGACGAGCGCGAGGCGAGTACCGCCCGGCCCGTAGATTTCGAGCGCGGTGTCGGTAAGTTCGACGCCGAGCCGGATCGCTTCGACTTCCGCCGAGAGGCGCTGGCCCTTCTTGAGTTGCACCGCGAAGCGGTCCACGTCCGCGGGTTCGATGGTGCCGGCAACAGTGGTGTTCAGTTCCACCTTCTGCGCGGTCTTTGCGTCGTTGTTTGGCTCGGCCTCTTCGACCACCGGTAGCGCCGTGACGCGGAACGTGAACACCGCGCTCGCGCCGCCCTTCGTGCGGAGCCGCGCGAGGTGCTCGCCGAGTTTGCAATCGGCCGCCGCGCGGAGCGTGACCGCGACTTCGTTTTCGCTCTTCGCTTCGAGCTTCGTGACGCTCACACCGGTACCGTAGAGCATCAACTCTTGCGGGTCGGTGAGGCGCGCGCCGGTGATGCTGAGCGCGAACTCGGTGCCGCGCTTGCCGGCACCGGGCGCGACGCCTTCGACCGCGGGCGGCGCGGCAATAGCGGTGTGCGAGAGTGCGAGAGTACCAGCGAACGAGAGGCAAAGTGCAATTGCGTGGCGCGTCATTGGTGTCCCTTGGTGGCCGGGCCTCTTCTCGCTCACACCCTCTCACTCTCACACGCTCGCACCCAATCAGGCCAGCAGCGCCTTCACCACCTTGCCGCCGGTCACGATCGGCTGCGGCCGGTTGCCCGGCGACATCAGATCGGTTTTGCCGTCGATGCCGAGCAGGTGGTACAGCGTGTGCGCGTAGTCCTCGATGCCCAGCGCGCTCGCCTTCGGTTCGGCCGCGAGCGCGTCGCTCGCGCCGTAGATCGCGCCGCGCTTCGCGCCGCCGCCGGCCAGCACCACGCTGAACACGCGGGGCCAGTGGTCGCGGCCGCCGCCGGCGTTGATCTTCGGCGTGCGCCCGAATTCGCTGTTCACCACCACGAGCGTGCTGTCGAGCATCCCGCGCTGGTCGAGGTCGGTGATGAGGCCCGCTAGCGCGAGGTCGAGCACCGGCATCTGGTTCACGATGCCCGTGTAGTGGAAGGCGTGCGTGTCCCACGCGCCGAACGTGAGCGTGACGAACCGCGCGCCGGCTTCCACCAGTCGCCGCGCGATCAGGAACCGCGCCGCGCCGCCGTTGCGGAACGCCAGCGGCCCGCTGAGGCCGGCGAGGCCGTACATTTTCTTGGTCTCTTCCGTCTCGCCCTTCAGGCTGAACGCGTCGCGCACCGTCGGCGACGAGAGCATTCCGTAGGCGCGCTGGTAGAAGCTGTCCATCGCCGCGAGTTGGTCGTCCTTTTCCGTCTTGGCGAAGTGGTCGTCGACGAGTTCTTTCCACTCTTTGCGATTGTGGAAGCGAGCATCGTCCACGCCCTTAGCCGCCGCGAGGTCGCGCACCGCGAACCCGGGCCGGCCCGGATCGGCACCCAGCGCGAACGGCCCGTACTGGTTGCTCAGGTAGCCGCTGTTCAGGAACTGGCTGCCCGCGGTCGGCACCACGATATACGGCGGCATGTTGTTCCGCACGCCGAGTTGCTGCGCGGTCACACTGCCCATGCTCGGGTACGTCAGCGCCGGGCTGGGCCGGTACCCGGTGAACATGCTGTGTTCGCCACGGCTGTGGTCCACTTCCGTGTGCGTCATGCTGCGGATCACGGTGAGCTTGTCCGCGACGGCCGCGGTCTTCACCATGTGCTCGGTGAACCGCTCGCCCTTGATCTTCGTTTCGACCGTGTCGAGGATGCCGCGGTACTCCGCGGGCGCGTCCGGCTTCGGGTCGAAGCTGTCCATGTGCGGGAACCCGCCTTGCAGGTACACATGGATGACGGACTTCGCCTTCGGCTCCGGTTTGTTCGGCTCCGCAGCCTTCGCCGCCGCTTCCAGTTTCAGGAAGTCGCCGAGCGTGAGACCGAGACCGCCGAGGAACCCGACGCGCATGAGGTCGCGACGCGAGGGCGGCGTGCAAGCGGCAATCTTGTTCATGGCTACTTGGTGTTTGGTGTTTGGTGTTGGCCGTAAGTTGCTGGGTAACAGCCAACGGCTCTCACTGCGGCGGAACGAACTCGACGACCAGCTTCGGGCGCTGCTTCGCGTCTTCGAATTCGGCAGTGTAGAAGTCCCAGCCGTTGCCGCCGGTGTTGATGAACACCCAGCCGTAGTTCGGCTTGCCGTTGGCCCACGCCTGAACGGTGTCGGTCACTTCAAAGGGGATCGCCGAGGTACTGGCGCTGATCTTCCCGAACGTGAACCCGTCTTTCTGCTTGCTGGCTTCGCGGCCGTCGGCCGTGACGCCACCGACCAAACTGTTCCACGTCGCGTTCGCCTTCCACGGCACCAACATGCGGTGCAGGTGAACCGTGGTGCCCTCGTCGAAGGCGCTCACGATCAGCGTCGCGCTCTTGATCGCGGACTTGGGCGGAATCTGGTTCGGTTTGTTGCCGATGATGCCGTCGAACCGCATGAGCACTTGGCTCTCGCCACCGTCGTTGTCGGCGTCGGAGCTGGCGTTCGGGTTACCCTGCAAACAGGTGTTGGGGGCCACGGCCCAGATTTCGAGATCGACGGTGCCGGCGTAGCCGTTCGCGCCGTCTTGGAACGTGATTGTCTTTCCGACGGGTGCGTCGGCCGAAATCGCGGGCACACCGGCGGTGAGTGCCGCGAAGGCGAGAACGAGTGCGAGGCGCATGTCGATCCCTCAGTGCGGTGACACTCAGAGATTACCGACCCGCGCGCGTCACAAAAGTAGGGTCGGCGGACATTCGCCAGAGTCTCTCGTGGTACTCAACAGAACCTCACGAGGTGTACCGCACAGATCGCCCCACGAGGGTTCGCGTGCCTACCGTGATTGAATCTCACAGGTGCGGTGAGGAGAATGCCATACGGCTCAAGAACGCACCTTTCAATCCGACCCAACGCGGAAGGACCTCATTATGTGGCCCGAGTGCATCAACAACCTGACACCGGCAGCGATTGCGCTCCAAGACGTGCCGGGCGACTCGCTGGTTCTGGCGTTTGAAGGGTGTGGGTGGCCGGAACTGACTGGCGAAAGTCCCGTGCGCCCGGTCGCCTTGCTCGGCACCTGTTCCACGGCGGCGTACCCGGAGTGCCCGAATTTCCCGGACTGGCACCACGAGAACGCCGAAGAGGAGGGCGCGGATTACTTGGAGGAGATCGGGCTGTACTCGTGGTTCGATTTCGATCTCGTCGGGGCGACACATTCGACGCTGAAGTTGCGCGCGGTGTACAACTGCGGTGACGCCGACTGCAACGACGGCCGCTGGGGCGCGGTGTGGGATCGCGACACTGGCGCGCTCGTCGCCAACATCAGCAGCGTTGGCGACTGCGAGACCAGAGTCGATGTCGTGTCGGTCGAGCACGAGAAGAAGTTCAGGCCGTCCGCCGAATGGCAGGGCGCGGGCGGCGCCCCGCACGGGATCACCTTCGGCACAAACTCGGTGATCGAGCGGTTGATCGGCGTCGCACTGTTCTGGCACCTGCACCTCGGCAACGAGGAATACGATTAACACGATTCCCCTCCGGCGCGCTCTCGGTGTTGTCAGTCCTTGAACTCGCCCTTGTCGATTTGGTACAGCGCGATCTTCTCGGTCACGCTGCGCCGCGACAGCCCGGCGAGCGTCGCACACTTCCCGACGTGCCCGCGGGTGCGGCGCAGCGCGCGGCGCAAGTACGCCCGCTCGAACCGTGCGACCAGTTCGGCTAACTGGTCCGGGAGCGGGCGCTTCACGTCCGGCCGGATCGCCGACTTGCGCGGGGTCGCGCCCGCGGTTAAGTCCGGCGGGAGGTCTTTGGTCTGTATCTCGTCGCGGGCGGTAACGCAGGCGCGCTCGATGGCGTTCTCAAGTTGGCGCACGTTCCCGGGCCACGGGGCGGCGCTCAGCACCGCGAGTGCCGCGGCCGAAATGCGCGGCACCGTGCCGCCGGGGCGCGCGTGCTTCTCGCAGAAGTGTGCCACCAGTACCGGTACGTCTTCGGGGCGCGCGCGCAGCGGGGGCAGGTCGATGCGCACCACGTTCAGTCGGTAGGCCGTCTTGATTGAAGCTCGGTAACGTTGGCGGTTCAGGCGAGCATGATGGCGATGGACGCGAGCCAGACGAAACCGAGGAAGTTTTGCGCCTTCTTGTCGTACCG
>Ga0169931_10004904_pt1 | contig 20625 bp, 18 predicted proteins | sample Kivu_15m_20L_FD_129675 | JGI IMG/M metagenome (GOLD analysis project Ga0169931, IMG submission 129675) | Freshwater microbial communities from Lake Kivu, Western Province, Rwanda to study Microbial Dark Matter (Phase II) - Kivu_15m_20L... | ecosystem: Environmental > Aquatic > Freshwater > Lake... | reverse complement strand
GCCCAGGCCGGCATGACGGCGGATCCGGCCGTGCGCCGCGGCACGGAGCGCCTGCTGACGCTGATCAAGCCCGGCGGCACGCTGGATCCGGATCCGTCGGGCGGGCTGGGTTCCTATGTGGCCAGCTGCGGCGTGCTGGCGCTGGCCGCGCTGGATGATCCAGCGCAACAGGAGGACCTGGCGGCGATGGTGGCATGGCTGAAGGCGGCCCAGTGGGACCAGGGCGAGGGCGTGCGTCCCGAGCACGACTGGTTTGGTGGCGTGGGCTACGGGCGGAACGGACGGCCGGACCTGAGCAACACGCAGATGATGCTGGAGGCCCTTCACGAGAGCGGCACGGCCGCGGGCGATCCGGCGGTGCAACGGGCGCTCGCCTTCGTGGCGCGCTGCCAGAACCGCAAGGTCGATGGCGCGCCGGCATGGGCCGTGCAGGGGTCGGATGACGGCGGCTTTGTGTACACGGTGGCCAACGGTGGCGAGAGCTTCGCCAGCGAGATCGCGGGCGAGGGTCGCCACGGTGAACGCCTGCCCGCGGACACACGGAGCCTGCGGAGCTACGGCAGCATGACCTACGCTGGATACAAGAGCATGCTCTTTGCCGGGCTGGGTCGCGGTGATCCGCGTGTGCAGGCGGCGATGGAGTGGATGCAACGCCACTACACGCTGATCGAGAATCCGGGCCTGGGCGCGCAGGGCCTGTTCTACTACCGGACCGCCGTGAGCCGGGCGTTGCTGGCCGGCGGGGTCGATCGCCTTCGGGACAAAGCCGGCACGGAGCATGACTGGCGATGCGAGCTCATCCGCACGCTGGTGGCGTGCCAGCGACCCGATGGCAGTTGGGTGAATCCCGAGGACCGATGGATGGAGGGCCATCCGGACCTGGTCACGGCCTACGCCCTGCTGGCGATCGAGGAAGCGATCAAGCCGACGCTGCGGACGAACTGAGTGCCGGCACCGGTGCCGGTGCCGCCACAAGCCGGCGGCTCCAGAGGGCCCCCTGCACCGAGGCCATGAGCAGCAGGGCGCCCGTGGCCTGATGGGCGCTGGTGGAGAGCAGTTCCCACGCAGGGATGGTGACACCGCGACGCATGAGCACCGCGGCCAACGCCACAAACCCAAGGCCCACCTGCACGACGACCAGGGCGACCATGGCCTGCCCGCTCAGGGCCATGGGCCGGGCCCACGCATGCTCTCGGCCGGCTGCCGAGAGCCGGCCTGCGGCGATGAGCACCGCGATGATGGCCACGATGGAGAAGCCCAGATGCCCGTGCATGGCCCAGGTGGGATGGCGGATGGCCTCCTCGGCGGACTGCGGCGACACCTGCAGGTGCCGGTAGGCAGCCCCCAGGAAGAGCTGGCCCAGCAGCACGCACGGCGCCAGCGTGCTCCAGAGCCGCACGCCCTCGGCGCCCCGAAGGGACAGCGGCGAGGCAGGACCAAGCCAGCGCGCACTGGTGAGCGCGGCGATGGCCGCCGCGGCGGCGAACACCAGCTGGCCGAACACGCCGTGCGCGATCGCCAGTGCCGTGCTGGGTTGCAGCAGCCCGGGATCCTGCTCCAGGGTGAGCGAGCCCGTGACGCGCAGGCCGCCCATGAGTCCCTGCACGCAGACCATGGCCAGCAGCGCCACGGCAAGCCCGCGCACGCCGGCACGCCGCTCGTGCCGCCAGCACACCGCCGTGAGCGTGAAGGTGGTGAGGCCCACCAGCATGCCCAGCAGGCGATGGGCGTGCTCGTAGTACACGCCGCCCTTCATCTCGCTCACCGGGTACAGCAGCATGTTGTGCCCGAAGGAGTTGGGCCAGTCGGGCACCGCCAGCCCGGCCTCGAGTCCCGTGACCAGCCCGCCCGTCATGAGCAGCAGGAAGATGGTGGCCGCCGTGACCATGGCGAAGAGCGAGGTGGGCGGCGGCAGGGCCGCGCCGGGCGGGGCGCCGCGGCCGAGTCGGCCGCCGACGGCCGCAAGCAGTCCGCTGCCGACGACAAGTCCTCCGCTCCACAGCGACGCCTCCAGCAGTGCGGCCTGCGTGTCCTTGCCTCCGACCACGCTCCCCACGATGAGCAGATTCACAAGACCGTTCACAAGGCCGGCAGCCCAAGGACTCGACTGGTTCGCCGCATGGCGCGCGGCCACCCAACCCACGCCCACCGGCACGAGCAGCGTGAGCACGAAGAGCGCCTCCCCCAGCCAGAGTCCCACGCCGATCATGGCCACGTACGCCAGACCCCACTGCACCGCCGTGCCCGCAAAGCCCAGGGCCAGCGTGGCCGGCCGCACGCGCCCCGCAAGCACGGCGAACAGCCCCAGCGCCCCGGCCATGGCGGTCACGGCCAGCAGAAGCGTCACGCCCGCCGTCTCGGGCGTGGCGGCGGACGGTTCGGCGGCTTGCCAGAGGACCATGGCCCCTATGGTAGACCTTCGATCTCGAGCGGTCGCATGCAGACCATCACGCACATCAAGACCACCGGACTGACCGCCCTGGCGCGGGACGGCTCCACGCTGGTGAAGGCCCGACTGAGCCTGCTGGTGCTGGCCACCACGCTGGTGGGCTACCTGCTGGCGGATCCCCGCGACCTGGATGGCCACCGGCTCGCCTGGACCCTGGCGGGCACCTTCCTGGCCGCGGCCAGCGCCTCGGCGCTGAACCAGGCGATCGAGCGGCATCACGACGCGCGCATGCGACGCACCGCGCACCGGCCCGTGGCGGCGGGACGGCTCAGCCGACCGCTGGCCGTGGTGATCGGGTTTGTGCTTGGGTACGCGGGCTGCGCGCTGCTTGCCATGAAGGCCAACCTGCTCTCGGCGGGACTGGCGGCCTTGACCATCGTGCTGTACGCCGTGGTGTACACGCCCATGAAGCGGCTGACCACCTTCAACACGGTGGTGGGTGCCGTGGTGGGCGCCGTGCCGCCGCTGATCGGATGGGCCGCGGCCGCGGACACGCTGCAACGCGGCGCATGGGTGCTGGCGGCGCTGCTGTTCACCTGGCAGTTGCCGCACTTCTTCGCGTTGGCATGGCTGTATCGGGAGGACTACGAGCGCGGCGGGTTCCGGATGCTTCCCTCGGCTCCGGGCGGGGAGGTCATGGCGGCGCAGACCGGTCTCCTGTCCAGCCTGCTGCTGGTTCCGATCGGTCTCATGGCCACGCTCCTGGGCCTGGCCGGCTTCTGGAGCGCCGTGGTGGCGGTGGTGGCGGGGCTTGGCCTGAGCTGGTTTGCGCTGCGGCACCTGCAGCGGCGCCATGCCACGAGCGCCCGCAACCTGTTCCTGGCCAGCCTGGTCTATCTGCCGGCGGTGCTGGTGGCCATGAGCGCGGACCGCGGGCCGATCACCGGCGTGGCCGGCACCCGCGGCGGACGCGTGGTCATCCAGGAAGTTCCGGCGGAGCGGCCATGAGCGCCGTGCCGCGTGGTCCCCGGCGGATGGGATTCCGCGAAGGCGGCTGGGTGGTGCTGCTGGCGGCGCTGCTGGCCACGGGCGTGATGGCCTGGGCCCTCTGGGGCGTGTTCACCGGCCGCAGCACACGCGGTGACGGCCACACGGTGGAGAGCTACGGCTTCGATCTGGACGGACTCCGCACCGACGGGGGCTCGCTGGTGGCCAGCGGCCAGCCGCGCGACTTCCTGCAGCCGCTGGACGAGCCCGGCGTGATGCCCGGTCACGAGATGCTGGCCTACAACGCCGCACGCCGCGGCAAGTACGTGGTGAGCAGCGACCGCGTGGTGGGCGTGGTGGTGGATGGCGTGGCGCGGGCGTACCCCGTGCGCCTGCTGAACGCCCACGAAGTGATCAACGACACCGTGGCCGGCGTGCCGATCGCGGTCACCTTCAGTCCGCTCTGCGACGCGGCGGTGGCCTTTGACCGCCGTGTGGCGGGACGCACGCTCGTCTTGGGCGTGAGCGGCCTGCTGCTGGACAACAACCTGGTCATGTACGACCGTGGCGAGCGGCCGAGCCTGTGGAGTCAGCTTGGGGCCGCGGCCATCGCAGGGCCCATGGCGGGCACGCCGCTGCGGATGCTGCCCGAAGTGCAGGTGTGCACGTGGAAGCACTGGCTGGCCGCGCATCCCAGGACCGAGGTGGTGCTTCCGGGTCCCGATGACGATCGGCGCATGAAGGGCCTGAGCTACAGCCGGTACCTGCTCAGCCCGCGGCTGGAGTTCCCCGCGGCGCGGTGGACCGGTGCCACCGGCCTGGAGGCCAAGACGCCGGTCGTGGTGCTGCGTCACGGGGACGCGTCGGTGGAGCTGCTGCTTCGGGACGCGGCCGCCGGCATGCCGCCGTTTCGGCTGGGTGACGCCACGGTGGAGGTGGACGCGCAGGCCCAGCCCGCCAGCGTGCTCTTTCGCACGCAGGACGGGTCGCCCCTGCTGGTGCTGAACTGCCTGCACTTTGCGCGCGTGTGCTTCAGGATCCCGCCGACCACGTGAACGATCCCAGCCACAGCGTGGCGTAGAGGGCCAGCCACACCGCGTCCAGAAAGTGCCAGTACATGGCGCAGTACACCACGCCCTCGGGATGCTGGGGGCTGTAGCGACCCGAGCCGACGCGGCGCCACACCAGCCAGAGCGGCACCAGGCCCCCGACCACGTGCGCCGCATGCAGACCGGTCAGCACGTAGAAGGTCCACGCGTACAGGCTCTCATCGATGCGAAACTGCTGCCGCCAGAGATCCAGCCACGCCCATGCCTGCAGCGCCAGGAACAGGATGGCCAGGAGCAGCGTGAGGCCGGCCCAACGCGCGGCGGGCGCCCGCTGGCCGCTTCGGACGCTGCGCACGGTGGCGTGCATGGTGGCGCTGCTGGCCAGCAACGCTGCGGTGGAGGCAAGCAACAGGTGCGGCAGACCCGGCGACGCCTCCGGCCGGAACGGCTCCACCGGATCGGGGTTCCATCGCACCACCAGATAACCCAGGATGGTGGTCAGGAACAGGACCGCCAGCGTGGCCAGGAAGAGCCACATGCCGAAGACGCCGGCCGCATGACGGGGCGTGCCGCCGCTGAAGGGATCGACCACCCGGACGGTCTTCACCGCCATGGCGGCGCCGCCGATCTCACGGTGCGTAGGGCTTGAAGCGGGCCACGGGCGCGCCGGGGGCCTGGGACTGCAGCGTGGACTCCACCTCGGGCGGGTTGCCCTCAAACTGCAGGTGGCGGTACTGGCCGGTGTCCATCAGGGCGAAGGCCAGCAGCAGCAGCACAAAGACCGTGCTTGCCACGAAGGTGAGCAGGTTGAAGGGACGGTCCCAGCGCAGGTGCATGAAGAACAGCGCCACCAGCGTGGCCTTGATCACCGCCACGCCCAGCGCGATCACCATGTTGAACTCGCCCGCGTCCACGTAGCGCACCGCCACGGTGATGGCCGTGAGCGCCAGCAGCGCGCCGCCCACCGCGAACAGCATCCACATGGGAACCAGGTGACCGACCAGCGGGTGCGGCTCGCCGTGCGGGGACCGCGATGGGGAGTGTCCGTGTGCCATGGCTGCCTCAGTGGATGAGATAGAAGAGCGGGAAGAGGAAGATCCACACCAGGTCGACGATGTGCCAGTACAGGCCGCCCACGTCGACCGGCGTGAAGTACTTGCTGCTGAAGTGGCCGCGCGCTCCGCGCCAGATCAGCCACGCCAGCATGACCATGCCGGCCAGCACGTGGATGCCGTGCAGGCCCGTCATGCAGTAGTAGATGGCGAAGAACAGGTGGGTGTTGGCGGGCATGGCCGGGTCGGCCAGATGCAGGGCCGGCTTGGTGAAGGCCGGATCCTCGCTCGGCACCGGCAGGCGCTCGACCTGGGCCTGCTCGCGCGGCGTGGCCAGACCCACAGGGCCCCGGGAGGCAGGCTTGATGGCGCTGGCCTCGACCGCCGGCAGGACCGCCAGCGTGGGCACGATGGCGGGCGCGGGATCGAGCGGATTGAGCGTGGCCGGTGGAGGCTCGGGGGCCTTGGACAGTTCGGCTCGCTCCGCCTGGCCCAGCTCGCCCTCGGGCGGCACGTAGAAGGTCTTGCCCCACACCAGATGCTCGTGGATCTTGTGGCTGTACTCGAAGTACTTGATCACCATGAATCCCACCGCACCCATGAAGGTGAGCACCAGACAGACCAGCATGGCCTGCGTGCGGTCGGTCTGGGCGAATCGGACCGCCATCGCCATGGTGAGGCTGCTCAGGATGAGCACGCAGGTGTTCACGCCGCCCATGAGCGTGTCCAGGTAGTGGCTGGCGTAGCTGAACACCTCGGGGAACCGCACCCGCAGCACCGCGTAGGCCACGAACAGCGCCCCGAAGAAGAGCACTTCGGTGGCCAGGAAGAGCCACATGCCCAGCTTGGCGCTGTCGAACTGGTGGGCCGGCGTCTCGAAGTGATGGGCCAGGAACGGGTACTTGGCGTGCTCCCCGTGACCGTGGTGGTCATCGTGGCCGGCCGCGTGCGTGGAGGGGATGGAGCTCACGTGGGGTCGTCCTCAGTGGAGCGGATGCTTGGCGGCCTCGGCGGCCAGGGCGGGATCCACCACGTAGCCCTGCTCCTTCTCGTCCCAGCGGAGGGAGCGGAAGTCGTAGCAGTCGCCCACGGAGGGCTGCGTGGCGAAGTTGTCGTGCGGCGGCGGGCTGGTGCACTGCCACTCCAGGCTTCCGCCGCCCCACGGGTTGGCCGGGGCCTTGCGGCCGCTGAAGAGGCTGCTGATCAGGCAGTACGCCGTCATCACGAAGCCCAGCGCCATGACGTAGCTGCCGATGGTGCTGATCACGTGATAGACCTGGTACTCGGGCAGGTAGTCGTAGTAGCGACGGGGCATGCCCTGGCTGCCCAGGTAGAACTGGGTGAAGAAGGTCACGTTGAATCCGATGAAGATCACGAAGCAGGCCGCGGTGCCCAGCTTCTCGCTGTACATCCGGCCGGTCATCTTGGGCCACCAGTGGTGCATGCCGCCGATCATGCCGATCAGGGCCGATCCCATCATGACGTAGTGGAAGTGGGCCACCACGAAGTAGGTGTCGTGCAGGTGCACGTCGGTGTTCAGGGTGGCCAGATGCAGGCCGGTCAGCCCGCCGATGGTGAAGAGCACCAGGAAGCTGAGCGCATACCACATGGGGGTGGTCAGCGAGATATTGCCCTTGTAGAGCGTGGTGAGCCAGTTGAACACCTTCACGGCGCTGGGAATGGCCACGCTGAAGCTGATCAGGCTGAAGAGCGTGTTCATGAGCGGGCTCTGGCCGCTGGTGAACATGTGGTGGCCCCACACCAGGAAGCTGAAGATGGCGATGGCGATCGAGGAGAGGGCGATGAACCGGTACCCGAAGATGTGCCGGTGGGCGTGCACGCTGATCAGCTCGCTGATGATGCCCATGGCCGGCAGGATCATGATGTACACGGCCGGATGGCTGTAGAACCAGAAGAAGTGCTGGTACAGCACGGGGTCGCCACCCATGCTGGGGTCGAAGATGCCGATGTTGACCAGACGCTCCACCACGATCAGCATGAGCGTGATGGCCAGCACCGGCGTGGCCAGCACCTGGATGATGGCGGTGGCGTAGATGGCCCAGAGGAACAGCGGCATGCGGAACCAGGTCATGCCCGGCGGCCGCAGCTTGTGCACCGTCACGATGAAGTTCATGCCGGTGAAGATGCTGCTGAAGCCCAGGATGAACACGCCAAAGAGCACCGGGATGACGCCGCCGGTGCTGGTGGTGGTGCTGTACGGGGTGTAGAAGGTCCAGCCGGTGTCGAAGCCGCCCATCGCCAGGCTGAGCAGCGTGAAGATGGCGCCCGCGATCCACAGGTAGAAGCTGCCCAGGTTGAGCCGCGGGAAGGCCACGTCCTTGGCCCCCAGCATGATCGGCAGCACGAAGTTGCCCAGCGCCCCAGGGATGCTGGGGATGATCACCAGGAACACCATGATGGCGCCATGCAGGGTGAAGAACTGGTTGTAGACGTCGGCGGTCACGCCGGGAATGGTCTGGCCCGGCGTGAGCAGCTCGGTCCGCAGCAGCAGCGCGAAGATGCCGCCCAGCAGGAAGCTGGCGAGCACGGCCACCAGGTACATCACGCCGATCCGCTTGTGGTCGAGCGTGAGGGCCCAGCTCAGGAAGCCCCTGGAGTGGGTCAGGTAGTTGTCCGGCCGTGCGGCAAGATCGATGGGGCGGCTGGCGTCGATGGTGGTCATGGCAGGCTCCTCGCGAGGCTCACTTCATGCTCAGGGGTGCGGCCGGCGGTGCTTCCTTGAGGGAGGCGCCGGTCTTGGGGTCGAAATCGTCCAGATGCTGCATCATGCCGATCACGGCGTCGATGGCACGGTCATTGAGCTGGCCCTTGAAGCTGGGCATGGCGTTGCCGTAGCCGCCCACCAGCTCGCTGCCGGGGTTCAGGATGCTGTTGCGGAGGTAGTCCTCCGGGGTGGCGTACTTCTTGCCGGGTCCGATGATGCCGGCGTAGGTGGTTCCGTCGGCGAACTTCTCGCCGCTGCCCTCGCCGCCGTTCACGCGGGCCCAGATCCCCTTCCAGCTGGGACCGATGCCCTTGGTGCCGTCAAGGCTGTGGCACTGCTGGCACCGCGCGAAGATCTTGGGACCGGCCCGGAAGTAGAGCTCCTCGTCGGGGATCTTGTCGAGCCACTGCCCCTGCTCCACCAGCCAGGCGTCGAACTCGGCCTCGGGCAGCACGTGGACCTTGCGGTTCATGTTGCTGTGGCCGGTTCCGCAGTATTCGGTGCAGAAGAGGTTGTGGCCCCAGCCCGAGGGGGTGGGCTGATCGGCCTGGAACCACAGATGGCTGTAGCGGCCGGGCACCAGGTCCTTCTTCACGCGGAAGTCCGGGATGTAGCAGCTGTGCAGCACGTCGCTGGAACGCATGGTCAGCTGCACGGGACGACCCGCGGGCACGTAGAGGTCGTCGCTGGTGGCGCCGGTCGGATACTGGAAGCTCCATCCCCACTTCACCGCCGTCACCTTGACCACATAGGCGTTCTTGGGCGGCGTGCTCATGTTCAGGTAGTCGCGGAAGCCCACGTAGAACATGACCACCACGATCAGCAGCGGCACCACGGCCCAGGTGGTCTCGAGCGGCAGGTGGTGCAGCGGCGCGTCGCTGCGGAAGGCCTGGCCCTTGCGCACGCGGTACTTCACCACGAAGTACACCATGAGCACCATGATCAGGGCGAAGAAGAAGTAGCACACCGCGTTGATGCCGTTGAAGACCATGTCCACGCCCGGCGCGATGGTGCTGGAGGGCGGTGGCAGCCAGGCCGTGGCTCCACTGGGAGCGTCGGCGGCGAGCGAGGCGGCAGAGATGGCAAGGTGGGTGCTCATGGGGTGAAACGGGATCAAAGGCGCCTCAGGCGGCGTGGGCCACCCCCGGGGCGACGGGTGCGGGCGGGGCCAGGCGCCGGGCCCGGGCCTCGCGGCGATGCATCAGGAACAGCGTGGCCGCCAGGGCCACCACGGTCACGCCACCGCCGATCTGCATGATTCGGAAGGCGAACAGCACGTAGCCGCCCTTGGACGGGTCGAACTGGTGGCACCAGAACACGAAACGGTCGAAGGTGGAGCCCAGGCGGCCCTCGCCCGCCCCGGTCAGCGCCAGCCGCAGATCGGCGGCGGAAGGCGCCACGCCGGGCAGGTACTGGCTCAGGCGACCATCGCCCGTGATGGCGAAGACCGCGGCCGGATGGGCGTACTCGCCATCGGGCATCTTGCGGTACGGGAACCCCACCGCGTCGGCGATGCCGCGAACGGTGGCCTGGTCACCCACCAGGAAACGCCACCCCTTCTGGCCGCCGGCGCGGCCGTACTCGGTGGCGTAGCCGGCTCGCTTGGCGGCGGCCAGCTCGCTGTTCTCCTCGGGGTTGATGCTGACAAAGAGCACGTCGAACTGGTCACCCACCGACCAGTCGAGCCCCTGCAGGCCGCGCACCAGCCCGTTCAGGGCCAGACTGCAGAGCATGGGGCATCGCATGTAGCCCAGTTGGAGCAGGCGCGGCCGGCCGTCGGCAAAGATCGCCTCAAGCGAGACCGGCTTGCCCAACTCGTCCATCAGCGTGGCCTGCATGGGCAGGTTCTCGCCGCGACGGTCCGTGACCTCCATGCCAGCCAGCTCCGCGGGCGCTTCGGTGGTCTGCGGCGAGGGCGCAAAGCCCACGTCGAGCGAACGCTGTGCCGTCGCGGTCGGCGCGGCAACCAGGATCGCCAGCACGGCGAGCAGGGCGAACGCAGGACTCGTGCCGCTCGATCGCATCAGGACTTCGGGCCTCCGGTGGGCGCCGCGGTCGCCGAGGCGGCGGGCACCGAACTCGTCGAGGCGGCGGGCACCGCCTTGGGCAGGCCCTCCTGCACCACCAGTTCCATGGCTCGGCCGGCAGGGATGCGGATCTTCTGCACGGTCTGGCCATCCGCCTGCACCCATGGGTAACGCTGGTAACTGGCCAGCTGCTCGCGCCAGGCGGACCGCATCGTGTCCAGCCGCTCGTAGCCCTGGTCGATCACCTTGGCGTCCAACTCGCCGGTCTCGACGCGGAAGTACATCACGCTGGCGGCCACCACCAGGGCCACCAGGATCACGATGCCCGCCAGCGAGAAGAACCAGGTGCTCCCGGGTTCGGGGTCGTCGAGCTGGCCAGGGATCAAGGAGACGTGTTCGCTCATGGGTGCTCCATCACATGTTCTCGAAGCGCAGGCTTTCGGAGAGCCGCGGATCGCGCCGGCACAGCAGTCCGGCCCGGCTCAGGCGGACCAGCGTGCCGCCCACCATCAGCAGGAAGAAGCCCGCGGAGAACCCGGTCAACGTGGGGTTGAACAGCGGCGCGGGCTCGTTGGCGTAGGCCGCCAGCACCGCGTCGTAGGTCTGGAACGAGGGCAGGTCGTGCGGGATCCTGGGCTGGATCAGGTAGCCCAGGTCAAGCCAGTGGAAGAACATCATCCACACCACCCCCACCATGAACGTGGCGCGCCACCGCTTGGTCCACCGGCTGATCAGGAACAGGAACGGGATCACGAAATGCCCCAGCAGCAGCGCCACGCTGACCAGCCGCCACTGGCCGATCTGCCGGGCCATGAACCAGGTGGTCTCCTCGGGGATGTTGCCGTACCAGATGAGCATGTACTGGCTGAAGGCGATGTACGCCCAGAACACCACGCCGAAGCCGAAGAGCATCTTGCCCAGGTCCTGGTAATGCTCGGCCGTGATCAGACCCGTCAGGAATCCCTGGCCCTGCAGCCGCATGCACAGGTACGCGATCATGGCGAAGCCGCCGGCGCAGCTGGCCGCGAAGAAGTACACGCCGAACATGGTGCTGAACCACGCCGGGTTCAGGCTCATGATCCAGTCGAAGGCCGCGAAGGTGGTGGTGAGGCCGAACAGGATGGCCGCTGGACCCGCCCACCGTTCCATGCGGCGGGTGCGGTCCACGCTGCCGTCCCGATCCTGGGCCGCGGAGTTGCCCCCGAAGAACCGGGCCAGGGCCGCCCACACCAGCAGGTACACCGCCGCCCGGATCATGAAGAAGCCGCTGTTCAGGAAGGCCGCCTTCTTCTGCACCACCGCCACCTCGTCCGGCGCCACCTGCTTGAGGTGCTCCAGGTTGGCCCACGGGAAGAGCACGTCGAGCCGGTCCTGCCACCACAGCATCGCGATCGGCAGGAATCCCAGCCACAGCCACTGCAGGTTGCCCGCCAGCGCCTCGGCCGGTCGACGCACCACCACGCTCCAGCCCGCGTGCGTGAGATGCTGGATGAAGGTGAAGAAGAGACCGCCCAGGCAGATGCTGACCGCGAAGAGCCAGCCCTGGAGCCAGGCCCGCATCAGGAAACCCTGGTCACCGCTCCACCCCAGCCACGCGCCCACCGCCAGCAGGGCCAGCCCGGCCACCTGCAGCGTCCGGCCCCGCGGCGCCAGGCGCTCGCCCGAGATGGCGGAGGCGGGAATGGAGTTGGCGTTCAGGGCGTGCGCCATGTCACTTCGCCTCCGCCAGCTTCACGCCGGCCGGCACGTCCTGCGGACGCGCGTTCTGACTTCGCTGCAGGACCTTGACCCAGGCCGCGATGGCCCATCGGTCCTCCACGGGGACCTGGCTGCCGTAGCCGGCCATGTTGCGGATGCCGTGCGTGATGGAGTTGAAGAGCTGCCCCACCGGCTGAACGGTGACCGTCTCGTCGTGGACCAGGTTCTTGGCCTGCACCCACACCGTGCCGTTGACCGGCCCGTTGGTGTTGGCCACCAGTTCCATGGCCTTGTCGTTCACCAGTCCGTCGCCGTTGCCGGTCTCGCCGTGGCACACGGAGCAGTAGATGTTGTAGCGCTCCTGTCCCCGCTGCAGCGTGGCCAGCGTGAGCGGCACCTGGCTGGGCAGGGTGTCGGCCCACTGGCCGTTGACCACGCCGTCATAGAGGTGACCGTCCAGGTAGGTCTCGCCGCGGGCCACCGTGTTCTCCACCGGCGGACGCATCGTGCGCCGGTCGGCAAAGAGCGGGTTGACGGCCTGGGTCTTGAACTTGGCCTGGAAGTCCATGTCCTGGATGATGTGGATGGGCAGGTTGGGATTGGGCGTGGCACGCACGCGCGCGATCACCGCCGGCGGAATCAGCAGGCAGAGCAGCAGGATCAGGCCCACGTAGAGGAAGGAGCGCGGCATGTCAGGCCTCCACCGCCTCGACGGCCCTGGCACCGAGACCCCGCAGGAAGTCCTCGGTGCGGCTCCGGAAGAAGAGCGGGTCGCGCGACTGGATCACGATGAAGAAGCGGTCGTCGGTGGCACGAAGGAAACGCTTGTTGGCCAGCAGCGGGTGCGAGAGCCAGGGCAATCCGTTCAGCAGCAGCATCAGGCCCACGCAGCTGGTGGCCGCGAGCAGGATGGTCAACTCGAACATGACGGGAATGAACGCGGGCAGGCTCAGCAGCGGCTTGCCGCTGATCAGGAACGGGTAGCCGGTGACCCAGACCAGCGCCCACACCGAGATGCTGCTGGAGTTGGTGAAGGCCTGCAGGATGAATCCCACGATGGTTCCCGTGAGGCCGGCGCCGAACACCAGCAGCGGCAGGATGGTGCGCTGGATGCCCATGGCCTTGTCCAGCCCGTGCACGGGGAAGGGCGTGTGGCAGTCCCACCAGCGATAGCCGGCGTCGCGCACCTTCTCGGCGGCGTGCAGGAGCGCGGCGGGATCGTGGAACTCGGCCAGCACGCCGTGGATCCGCGGACGTGCCGCGGCGGGCGCCTGGGTGGTTCCTGTGTCGGGTGCGAAGGTGGTCATCAGGTGTGCGTCCGGTTCCGTTCAGGAGGCCTCGTGCGATCGCTGGGTGTCGGGACTGGCGTGGGCCGCGTGCGCCGCGCCCCCGCCATGGTGATGGTGCCAGCCCTCCCAATGGGGATCCGCCTGGGGCATGGTCGCCTTGATCTCGGCGATGGCCACCATGGGCAGGTAGCGGCAGAACAGCAGGAAGAGCGTGCCGAAAAGGCCGAAGGCGCCGAGCATGGTGCCCATGTCGATCCAGGTCGGGGTGAAGAAGTCCCAGCTGGTCGGCAGGAAGTCGTTGGCCAGGCTGGTCACGATGATCACGAACCGCTCGAACCACATGCCGATGTTCACCACCAGGCTGAGCACGAACATGAGCGGGATGCTGGTGCGGATCCGCTTGCTCCAGAAGAGCTGCGGGGTGATCACGTTGCAGCTGACCATGATCCAGTAGGCCCACCAGTACTGGCCGAAGGCGCGGTTCACGAACGCGAACTTCTCGTAGATCGCCCCCGAGTACCACGCGATGAAGAACTCCATGGAATACGCGTAGCCCACCATGCATCCCGTCACCAGGATGATCTTGTTCATGTTGTCCAGGTGGCGCAGCGTGATCATGTCCTTCAGGCCAAAGAGCTGCCGGGCGGGCACGGCAAGCGTGACCACCATGGCGAACCCGCTGAAGATGGCGCCAGCCACGAAGTACGGCGGGAAGATGGTGGTGTGCCAGCCCGGCAGCTGGCTCACCGCAAAGTCGAAGCTGACCACGCTGTGCACGCTGAGCACCAGCGGTGTGCTGAGCGCCGCCAGCAGCAGGTAGGCGCGCTCGTAGCGGTGCCAGTGCCGGTTGCTGCCGCGCCAGCCCAGCGAGAACAGGCCGTAGGCAAACTGCTGGATGGTGCCCTTGGCCCGGTCACGCAGGGTGGCCAGGTCCGGAATCAGGCCCACGTACCAGAACAGCAGCGACACCGTGAAGTAGGTGCTGACCGCGAACACGTCCCACAGGAGCGGGCTGCGGAACTGCGGCCACATCTCCATCTGGTTGGGAATGGGGAAGAGCCAGTACGCCAGCCACACCCGGCCCACGTGGATGCCCGGGAAGAGTCCGGCGCAGATCACGGCGAAGATGGTCATGGCTTCGGCGAAGCGGTTGATGCCCGTGCGCCACTTCTGGCGGAACAGGAACAGGATGGCGCTGATGAGCGTGCCGGCGTGGCCGATGCCGACCCAGAACACGAAGTTGGTGATGTCGAAGGCCCACATCACCGGGTTGTTCAGCCCCCACACGCCCACGCCCGCGAAGATCAGGTAGGTCACGCAGAAGCCCAGCAGGCCGACCAGCGAGAGGCTGACCGCGAAGGCGGCGTACCAGGCGAAGGGCGGGCGCGGCGACTCGGCGACCTGGCAGACCTGCCGGGTCACCTGGCCAAAGCGGTCCATGTTCAGGACCAGCGTGGCTCGCCGGCCCGGCACCTCGGCGGTGTTGTCCTGCTCCTGGAAGCCGGGCAGCCGCCCGGCGGTGTGGGTGGGGATGGCGCTCATGCGCGTGCTCCGTGGTCACGGCCGGCGTCGGCGTGACCGCCGTGGCCGTGATCGTGTCCGTGGTGATCGTGGTCGTGGTGGTGCCCGTGGTCATGGGCCCCGTGGTCCACGGCCGGGTTGCTCACGCGTGCCAGGTACTTCAGGCGAGGCTTGGTGTTGAGCTCCTCCAGCATGCCGTAGGCCACCTTGCTGGCGTGCAGCCGGCTGACCTGGCTGGACGGGTCGTTCAGGTCGCCGAACACGATGGCGTTGGCCGGGCAGGCCTGCTGGCAGGCCGTGCGGATGGCGCCGTCCGGGATGCTGAAGTTGGCCTTGCCGCTGGACACGCCGCCGGCCCGGGTCCACTCGTTCTTGTAGCGGATCTTGGCCTGCGCGATGCGCTGCACGCAGAAGGAGCACTTCTCCATCACGCCGCGCATGCGCACCGTGACCTCGGGGTTGAACTGCATCCGCAGCCACTCGTCGGGCCCGGTCTCCACGAAGTACTCGGGCTTCACCGCCAGCGGGCCGGTCTGCTCGCGGACAGGCTCGCGGCGCTGGTAGTCAAAGAAGTTGAAGCGCCGCACCTTGTAGGGGCAGTTGTTGCTGCAGTAGCGGGTGCCGATGCAGCGGTTGTAGACCATGTTGTTCAGGCCGTCCGAGTCATGGACCGTGGCGGCCACCGGGCACACCTGCTCGCACGGCGCGTTCTCGCACTGCACGCAGGCGACCGGCTGCACCGAGAAGCCGTCCGGCCGGGACGGGTCGGCACCGCGGAAGTAGCGGTCCACGCGGATCCAGAACATCTCGCGGCCGCGCTGGACCTGGTCCTTGCCCACGATCGGGATGTTGTTCTCGGCCTGGCACGCGGTGACGCACGACTGGCAGCCGGTGCAGGTGGTCAGGTCCACGCTCATGGCCCAGCGGAACTGCGCGCCGTCCATGGTGCTCTCCTGCCACAGGCTCAGGCGGTGCGGCACGTGCGTGGCATGGGCGGCGAAGTCCGGATGATGACGGTAGTTCTCCAGCGTGGTGCCACGCACCAGCGAGGGCAGGCGTTCCTGGATGCCCGCGTGCGGAACCGACGGGATCAGCGCCGCGTCGATGCTGCCGTGGTCCTGCGTGTGCGCGAAGGCGTACGCGCCGCCCGTGGCCTTCAGGCTGCACCCCCGGACCAGGGCCATGTGGTCCGTGGTGCGGAGGGCGTAGGCGTTGAATCCGGCGTCGCGGGCCAGGCTGCCTGCGGCCGGCCCGCGGCCGCATCCCAGCGAGATGGCTGCCGCGTCGTCCACCATGCCCGGCACCGGGAACACCGCGGCCTCGAGCGAGCGGCCCGCGGCGGAGACCTGGACCATGCTGCCCTGCTTCAGGTCCAGCCGCCGCATGGTGGCGGGCGAGAGCAGCAACGCGTTGTCCCAGGTGATCTTGGTCACCGGATCGGGCAGCTCCTGCATCCAGCCGATGTTGGCGAAGCGACCGTCGAGCACGCGGCTGTCGGGGGTGAAGCACAACTCCAGATTCGCGTCGCGGGAGGCGGGCTGCGCGTTGGCCAGGGCCGTGACCGCCTTGGCCACCTCGCCCGCGCGGATCGTGGTCATGGCGCCCGAGGGCGCGCCGGTCTGGATCACGCCCTTCTCCAGACAGCCGCGCCACATCGTCTCGAACGCCGAACCGGACAGGCCGCTCGAGGCCATGCTGGTGCGCCGCACGATCGTGCGGCCGTCCTTCGGCTCGCCGCCGCCAAGAAGCAGGGCCAGCATCTCGATGGCGCTCACGCCACCCTGCGCAGGATCGATCAGCGGCTGGATCAGCGGCTGCTGGATCGACTTCGTGCCGTCCGGGGAGGTGACATCGCCCCAGCACTCCAGGAAGTGCGCCTGCGGCACATGAAAGGTGCACGCGGCATCCATGCTGGTCTCGTCACGGTGATAGGCCAGGCGAGCCACGTTGGGCACCTTGGCCATGGCCTTGGCAAAGTCCAGGTCTGCCGGCGCGTCGTAGCAGGGGTTGCTGCCGAGCACAAGCAGCGTGTCCACCTGACCCGCCGCCATGGCCCTGGCCAGATCGGCGATGGAGGCCTGCTGGTCCCGAACTGCCGCGAACGACAGCGTGGTTCCGTGGGCGCCGATCGCCTGATTGATGGCCGCCACCAGGGCGTGGGCCTCGGCGGGCTGACCCGTGCCGCATCGCACCACCGCGCCACCCTTGGCCCCCTGCAGGTCCTTGACCAGCTGGTCGAAGATCTCCCTGGAGTGCTCATCGAGAAGGCCCTTGCTCACGGGAGACGCCGCCAGCAGATCGATTGCCGAGGCGAGCTCGCCGCTGCCGCCCACGCCCAGCGCCTTGGCCAGCATGGCCAGCAGCACCGGAATGTCGCCGCGGCGCACCGCAAGCCGGCTGTCCGCCGCCATGCCCGTGACCGTCACATGGGGCTCGAAGGCGTAGAGCCGGTTCTGTTGCTGCTTGGCGGGATCGTCGCCGCTCAATCGGCGACCGGTGGCCCAGTCACGGGTGAACCGCAACGCCAGCGGCTCCGTGCCAAGCATGTCCCAGTCGAAGGCCGCGATCACCGAGGCCTTGTCCACCTGCGGCAGCACCTGAAACGGGCTGCCAAAGGCGATGCGCGTGCCCTCGAGCGAGGCCGTGGCGGCGAGTGCCTCCCACGTCGCCACGGTCGCCTTGGGGAACGCCTGCTTCACGCGCGAGAGCATGTCCCGCATCGAGGGACTTGAGGTGGCGGGCATCAGGATCGCCAGACCTTCGCCCTGCCTGCCTGCGAGGGCCTTGGCGCGTTCGCCGAGCCATGCGGTGAACTCCGCCATGCTCGAGGCCTGACCTGACTTGAACACCTGGCGGCTGCGCTCGGGGTCGTACAGCTCCAGCACGCGTGCCTGCATCCAGGGCGTGCTGGCACCGCCCCAGAACGGATGATCCGGATTGCCGTCGAGCTTGATCGGGCGACCGTCGTAGCTGGTGGCCACGAGTCCGTAGCCCACGCCCCGCACCTCGCACGCCGTGGCGTAGGTCACCGGCACGCCGGGCGTGCGGTTGGCGGGCTGGCTGGCGTTGGGCACGATCTCGCTCTCGGGCCAGCGGCGGCATCCGGCAAGGCCGAGCCCTGCCAACGCGAATCCCGCACCCATGATCTTGATGAAGGTCCGGCGATCCTCACCGCTCAACTCGTCCGCTGCCACCGGAAATTCCCGATGGGCGAAGGCCATGGCCTGGGCATCCTGCTCGCGCTCGCCCAGTGACCGCCACCAGGCTGCACCCTGGCGCGCATCGGCCGCGGGCTTGGCCGCTGTGCCGCTGCAGCCGCAGCCGCTCGCCGCCTCCTGAGCCACGGGAAGCGAGATGGTCCGGTCGGAGCCGTTCAGCGATGGCATGTGGAGCAGTTCTCGCTTGGGTGGATGTTGAAGTTCTTCTGCAGCTGCTCGCGCTGCTCGCGGGTGAGCTCCTTGGTCTGGTCCCACGCCAGGTTGGTCACCTGCGCCACCGGTCTGAGTCGGTCGACCGGATTGCGGTGGCACTCCAGGCACCATCCCATGGAGAGCGGCGCCACGCGATACACCTCTTCCATCTGGTCCACGCGCCCGTGGCACTCCACGCAGCCCACGCCGCGGTTCACGTGCGCTGCGTGGTTGAAGTAGGCGTAGTCGCCAAGCTTGTGCACCTTGACCCACTCGATCGGCATGCCGGTCTCGTAGCTCTGCTTGACCTTGGCCAGCTTGGGGCTGTCCCGGTGGATCTGCGTGTGGCAGTTCATGCAGGTCTGCGTGGCAGGAACCGCCGCAAAGCCCGCGTGCTCGACCGTGTTGTGGCAGTACCGGCAGTCCATGCCCAGCTTGCCCGCGTGCGTGGCGTGGCTGTACGGGACGGGCTGGTGCGGCATGTAGCCGGCCTCAAGCGTCTTGGGGCTGAAGCCATAGGCCACGAACATGACGGCATAGAGCGGCGCGATGGCCCCCACCACCAGCACGAATGGCAGGAGGGCGTTGGACCAGCGGGGAAAGAGGAATCGACTCACGGCCTGGTGGGTCCTGGGGAGAAGGCGGGCCGACTTTGTGCATTTTTGCACGAAGTCGATCCGGAAATGGTATGGAAGGGAATGGGACCCCGTCAACGGAGCACCGCATCCGGGTTTCCCACCTCCACCGCGGGCTTGGTTACCTTTGCCGCATGCTTGAGCCGATGCTCCTGAAGACCCTGGTCCGGCGGCTCCCGGAGCGACCGGATGCAACGGTGCTGATCCGAACATGTTCCGAACAGATGGCGGAAACCACCGGTTTGGCGGTGCCAACCCTGGAGCAGGCATTCACCGAGCGGCTTCGGCGTGGCGGCGTGGCAACTCCGGAGGGCGTTGCATTCCCGCATGCGGTGATCGCGGGCGTGCGCCGGACTGCGGTGGGTTGCCTGCTCATTCCCGGGGGCGTGGATCTGGATCCCGCCCAACCCGCAAGCGACCTGGTCTTTGTGCTGGCTGGTGACTCCGCCAAGCCGTGGGAGCATGTCCGACTGCTGGCCCGACTCAGCCGGATCGCCGGGGACGACGGCTCCAGAAAGCGGATCCGGTCCGCCGCGAGCGATGCGTCGCTGATGGACATCCTTCTGAAGGAGGACGCCTCCCATGGATGATGCAACATCAATTCTGACAGATGGTTCCGACACACGGCTTCTGGTCCTGATCGCCAGGAGCGAAGAGAGCTTTGACCCGCTGGTGTCCGCTCTGCTGGATGCAGGCATCACCGGTGCCACCGTGCTTGAGAGCCGGGGTCTGGCGAACATCATTAGAATGGAAATGCCAATCTTTGCAGGACTTGCATCGCTGCTGCCCCAAGCCACCGGAACGCGGGTGGTGCTGTCGATCGCAACCACCACCCGCATCGACCAACTCATGCGGTTCATCGGGCAGTTGCCCCCCGAGCGACGCCCGATCGGCGTGACGCTCCCGGTGGAGTCGGTGCTTGGGCTGGGATCGTGATCACCGAACCCGCGCCGGTGGATCTGGATTCGGTTGGCCGCGCGATCGCCGTGATGATCGTGGCGACCGCGGCCCTGCTGCTGGCGTTTCTCTCCGTCACACGACCTGCCGCGCGATTGGCCCGGCGACCACTCGCCAGCGCCCTGCTGGGCGGCGGGTGGCTGGCGTTGCTGGCGGGCCTGCTCCTGGGGCCGGGCGGCTTTGAGCTGCTCCGGCCAGGTTCGGTGCTGGAGTTGCGGCCGCTCACGCAGCTGGGACTGGCGTGGATCGGCTTCCTGGTGGGGCTTCAACTGAAGCGATCGCTTGTCACCGCCGTTCCACCGCTGCTGTGGCGATGGGTCCTGGTGGATGCCGCGGCCAGCTTGCTCGTGGGCACGCTTCTGGGCGGTGCGGTCCTGATGTGGGCGAGCGGGGCAAGGGACTGGACCGCCACCTGGCCGTGCGCCGCGTTGGCGGGCGCGGCCACCATCGGATGGTCCGGCGAACTGCGTTCGCTCCGCGGGTTCGACGCCAGCTCGCCGCACGTGGCGGCCATGGTGCGGGCCGGTGCGGGACTGTGCACCGTCGTGGCGCTCGTGATGGGTGGTCTCGCCACCACCGACCTGACGGAGTCGAAGTGGATCGTGGCCACCATCGCGGTGGTGATCGCCGCGGCCGTCAGCCTTCGAGCCGCGCTGGGGGGTCGCGTGGTCGCGGATGGCGGAATCATCCTGGCGCTTCTCGCCACGCTCTCGCTGGTGGCGGGTGCCGCGGCCGCGATCGTCACCGGGCCGCTTCTGGGGGCCTTTCTGCTCGGCATGGTGGTCACCAACATGCCCGGTGGCTCCATGCGACGGATGGAACGCCTGGTCATGGAGAGCGAGCCCGCGGTTGCGGCCATCTTCTTCCTGCTTGCCGGCGTGCTGCT